>ERZ827478.428-NODE-428-length-43885-cov-83.393292_pt1 | contig 43885 bp, 39 predicted proteins | sample MGYA00519705_ERZ827478 | MGnify/ENA primary metagenome ERZ827478 (study PRJEB31778, sample SAMEA3449318) | human gut metagenome | biome: human gut; feature: human-associated habitat; material: faeces | place: United Kingdom | collected 2010/2012 ...
CATCGGAGTCCATCGCCATGCTGTCAGAAATGCTCATGGCGAAGTCGCCGTCATCGTAGTCAAAAATGTACTTTGACATACCGTGCACCTCCAATTTTAATCATCGTATTCCGGATAGTCAGGTGCCCACTCGGGCATCCAATGCGCTTTGTTTCTGCGGTTTGCATTGTGAGTTCTCTGGTGCGATCTGTGGTTCGGATTCATCTGATTGGCCCGATTGTCAGCGTCAGCTTGATATGCCTTGTTATTGGGATTATGCAGATTTGCCCAGTGATCCAGTTGTGCTTTGGTATGTGTTTTTCCTGATACCTTTCCCATAATCAGCCTCCTTTCTGAACCGAAAAAAGCCCACGCACTTTGCTTCGTGCGTGGACTGCGATCATCCGGAAGACCGCTTTGCACGCAACAAAACAAACCCGACGAAAGAACACTTTCTTCGGTTCGATTTTGTGGTGCAAAGCATTGAAACAACAGGGGGACAACGACAGTCAACCAGCAAACTGCTTTCTCAATTCCATAATGAGAATTTGATTGGAATCAATAGTTTCGAGGATTTACATATTTTTTTACTCGCTTCATTGTCTATGTCACTGCCGTTCGATATGATTCGTACTCTCATGATACGAACGATCAAAGTTCAGGACAGTCCAACAATTCAGCATTAACATGGTAACATAAATCGAAATTGAATGCAATAGGCAACTGCAAATTGAGAAGCGATACTGCCGATTTCCGAGGTTTCTATTACAAATCCCCACACTATCGCCCCGCAAGCAGGTGCGCACATGAGTTCTTTCATCGTGCGCCGGATGGCGTTTTTCAATTCCACATCGGCAAAAAAGTGGTTGGTATCATATTATGATACCAACCACTTTTCGGTGCAGCAGCTTTCGTGATCAAGTAGTATGCCCGCTCCCAGCAGATCCTGTTTCAGCCCATGCTCCCGATTTTATTGCCATTTTCGTACATATCCGCGGCATACTCGCGGTGATTCGGCCCCTCGTATGGTACCCAACCAAAGCCCGGAATATAGACCTCATCGCCGGGCTGCAGCTCTATGGTCGGCTGCGGCGTGGGAGGCGCAGGCTCCGGCTCCGGCTTTTCGACCGCAGGTGTCGGCTCTGCCGGTGCGGGGACAGGAACGGCACCAAGCTCCTCGTCCGGCTCTGCCTGCGGCGTTTCCGTATTTTTCTTTTCTGCCGTTGCCGCAGCATCCGCTTTTGGGGCAGCTGCGGCGCGAGTTGGTATTGGGGCGGGTCGTTCCTCCCTTGTGTCTGGCTGCGGCCACACAGCGGCACACAGAGCCAAGCAAGCGGTGATCACATCTGCCACGATGCGCTTCTTCATTGTTCATCATCCTCCTTTTTGAGCGTAAAACGAGCGCCCGGTTTCTCTGCCGCTTGGCAGCGCGCCGGACGCTCATCGTCATAGTGATTCAATTCTGCGGACAGCCGCCACGCCAGCCGAAATCCGGAGATGAAGCTGTCGAGCGAAGTGTCCTCCGAAATATGATCCTTGGCATCGATGATCTTCAGCACCAATCGGCGCTCCGGCTTGCCCAGCGCCTCAATGAGCGCGCGGTGGCATTCCTCGATCTCCCGCTTCGTCGCCGCCAGCTCCGGCGGGGTGTAGAAGCAGTCGTACAGGTCCTTCAGCAGTTTGTTCATGTGATCACCTCCTTGCAGCACAAACATATACCACAGGTCAGCAGGAATAGCTACTGAAAGATTTGGAAAAATAGGGGCTGAAACGCATAGTTTCAGCCCCTATTGAGGATGCGGGGTACTCGTGGTGACTTGCGAATGATGATAAGCAACATTATGGCGCAACCACTTTCCGCAAGATAGAATCAAGTCAATGCGTTGTTGCCCTCCACCTTTTCCACTTTGGACAGTTCTTCCCAATCTCCAAGGTTTCCGCACCTACGAAGATAATCAAGGCCACCGTCCACAGCGCACGAACCGCAGCTGCAAAACTTGAAATCATGGACAGTCTTGCTTTCAATAATGTCTCCACATTTCTTGCATCTGATCGCGTTCCTGATAATTTTCGGCATAATCAGTCTCCCTTTAGTGCAGTCTGGATTTTTCCTTTTTCTCCACTGCCGTCTGTACGGAGGCGCAGGAACGGAACAGCGCACTTCTCCAGAATGGAGTTTTTTATCCCGCCCTGCCTGCTTGCTCCTGGCCTCATGAAAGCCAGTCCCATCCACTTCGATAGCCAGCACGGGCTGCTTATCCATCTGATTGAACAGCAGAAAATCCACATGGGGCAACGGATTGCGGACATATTGGCGTTCTTCCTCTGTCAGTGGCTCACAAGTACAGTGTTATGTCTGTAGAATTTTGGCGATAGCATGTGCAATTTCAACTGCGTCTTCAATCTGATTATCGTGTCCAAAGCTTATCCTAATAGTTCCCTGAGCATATGCTGATGGAACACCTATAGCCTTAATGACATGCGAAACTTGTGTGTTCACAGAATCGCAAGCCGATCCTGTTGAGATAGATATTCCCTTTAAGTCTAAGCGATGAAGGAGCATTTCTCCGCTTATATTCCGAATTGAAACGCTGATAATTCCAGGTGATTTGCTTACAGATCCATTCCTGATAAAATCAACATTAGCTTCGTGGAGCACATCTATGAATGCATGATCCATTGCCTGAAGCTTAGTGCTTGTTTCCTGCATTGTCCTGCAGTTTTTTTTCAAAGCAACAGCCATCCCAACTATAGATGCAATGTTCTCCGTTCCTGCCCGCATATGAAATTCCTGTGCGCCTCCATCGGCTAAAGGTCGAATTTGAGTTCCTTTTCTGATGTAAAGGAAACCAATTCCCTTCGGACCGTTAAACTTGTGGGCAGAAGAGGAAAGCATATCTATGCCAAGTTCATTAACATCAATTGGGATATGTCCAACAGCCTGAACTGCATCTGTATGAAATAGCACATTATGTGTATGAGCAATCGTAGCCAACTCTTTGATTGGTTCTATGGTGCCAATTTCGTTGTTGACCATCATCACAGACACTAACTTGGTTTTCTCTGTGATAGCCTTTGACAAACTATCAGATAATACGACTCCCTGGGAGTCGACAGGGAGATATACTACTGGATAGCCAAGTCGCTCTAATGCATTGCAAGCATTGAGTACAGCATGGTGTTCAATCTGAGACGTGATGGTTTGGTGCTTATCGTTGGGTTCGATGAGACCTTTGATAGCCCAGTTATCGCTTTCCGTACCGCCAGATGTGAAGTAAATCTCTTCTGGTTCTGCGCCGATACATGCAGCTATTGTAGCCCTGGCATCTGTCAGCGCTTTTTTGGGCTTTCGCGCAAAAGAGTATGGCTGAGAGGCATTTCCATATTCGTCCTGAAGCCATGGCAACATAGCCGCTAATGCATCCTTATCTAACTTTGTTGTTGCAGCATTATCAGCATAAACCATCTTGTAACCTCCGCTCACTTGAAAAGAGCGCACCCTTCTTCTTTGAACTCTTCAATCTTTGCAATTAGTTCTTCTACTGTTACCTCAAGATAATCCGCAAGGCAGTTCAAGCAGTAGAACTTCTTCGAGTCTTTTCCAATCAGCTTCTTAGTCAGGCCGATTTCATCCTTAGATATCGGATTTTTCCCGCAAACATAGCAAGTCGTATTCGTTGTCTTCATAATTATTCCAGTCCTTTAACGCTAAAAGCCGGCAAGTCCTTTCCACTATATTCCACATCCAGTAAACCAAGTTGGTATTTGATTGTATCTCTCATTTTCCTCGCCCTATCAAGGCAATACCGCTTGAACTCGCGCGGTTCAATATCAGATACTTTCTGAACATTTGGGAACAGAAGCTTCAGATACGCTGTAGAGATACGCTTTACAGCTTCTGTGTCTCTTGTGTCAGCACCCTCAGGAACAATAATCAGTTCATCAACAATGGTTCGATATGTCATATCGCTACGGAGTTCGTGCATTATGGAACAAAAGTATTCCGAGTTCAGCGCCCATCCGTCCACCTTGAGATCATCATTCATTCTTGGAATATTCCACCCTTTTATGAAGCCATGAAATCTTTCAATTAGAGCTGACTCATGGAAAACCACCGGAAGCTCCGTAAACATATTGCTATATCCGTCAGCATCCATGATTTCCTTCCGGATGTTTCCGCAGAGAATAACGCCTGCATCAGCAACTCCTTTATAATCGCCGACAGTAAAATTCCCCTGCTCCAAATATCCTTTTAGGGCTGCTCTCATCTCGTCTGTATCTGTAAATGATATTGTCTGAACTTCATCGAGCGTTACAAAATCATTTCCAGCAATAAGACCTTCTTTACGCTTAGTCTGATCATAAAACATCTTCGCACGGCTCATAACACCACCACTTGATAGCCAACCGAACCGACTCACATTTCCAAATAGGTACGATTTACCAGTTCCCTTTGGAGCCAATTCAATCAAGTTCAGCCTTTTTTCAACAAAGGGCAACAACCGTGTAAGCATCGTCAGCTTCTGTTCTTCTGTTTCGTAGCCATTAGCGTTGTAGTCTACTGCACCAAGTATGATATCGATCCACTCATCTGTAGAAAACTCTCTTCGAGCATCTTTATACTGGTCGAGATCAATCTGATAAGGGCAGAAATTTTTGAATGAAATCAGCCGTATTCTTCCATCCCGTGAAGTTTTCCCTCTGGAGCGTTTCGACTCATATTCAAATTCAATGTCAAAATCCTCGGGCGAGCGATATCCCAGTTCAATCATCCCCCAGACATCGTTGCCTCTAACTAAGTCATCTTTGCATTCAGCCCAAACATCGCCCTCAACGATTGTATCCTTATAGCCAAGTCCAAAATCAGGCAACGCAAAAGAGACCTGTCCTGTTTTGACATCAATGTCTATAGAAATCTTAGCTAAAAACTTTACTCGTTCTCCCTCAACAATGACTCTATTCTTAATTGAAGTCCAATCATCCTTACGTGGGATGTATTTCTTCACAAATCTCACCATGTCGTCTTTGTCAAAGTTACCGTTTTCATCTTCAAACTTTTTGAGGAGCCAGTCACGCATAAAAGAGGGCAAGCTGAGAGCAGAGAAGAAATTCGTTTTTTTCAGGTCTTTATAGACCACCATTTCGTCAAAGCAGTCTCGAAGCCTTTCTTTACAATCCATTATAGCCCCTCCTTAAAACAAATCATCGAAGTCGTTGTTCACCGTAGCCATTTTCCCCTTGATGTCAAAATGAACTGTTCCAATCAGATCATCGCCATCGTATATAGCCGCAGATACATTCTTTTTTGCGCGCCTCATGTCATACAAATTGACTTCGTAGTGGGTCTTATCAGAACCTTTTGCAGCATACCGTTTTTCGTCAATCACAACACTGATACTCTGGGTGTTGTCCGCATCAGAAATGTACAGTTGAATTGTGGTTCCCAGACGGCGGTCACAATATACTTCATCGGCATTAAGCAACTCGATAATCAAATCACATTGCTTCTTCAGCGATAGCGTGATTATCGGCACAATTACTTCCTCCAAAGAGGCACCACCATGAACCTCGACATTTGCTGCTCTGCTGTTTTTGAAACGGCCATAGTCTGCAAGAACAAGATAACCGTTTTCGCATATCGCTTGCGGTAAATCCGCGTCTGCAAACTCTTTGCAGCATCTTCCGGAATGTTCGCCTTTGGTATCAGTGTCATATTTTTCCTCTTGATGATGAATCACAGCCAGTCGAGATGCACCGTGATCGCTTGCAATTACGAAAGTTTTGCATGTATGCATGGCCAATTCGGTCGCTGCTCGATCAATGGACTTTCTGATAACCTCAAGCTCTGATGCCAGATGGACAGGCGCCTGTCCAGGCCTATAGAAATAGCCACCCTCTTCTTTATGCTTGATTTCGTCCAGCCGTGGCTCTTTTTCTTTTTTCGAACCTGCCCATTTTTCAAAAAAGCCTTTGTTTATGGAGGTGATTGTCGGCAATTCGACATATGCTATATCCACATGGATAGACAATCCTTTCTTTTTTGCCAATATAGCAATGTAAGAGAGATATTCTACACCAAGAGCGTCAATCCAATATAAGAAAGCATCTTTTTTGTCTGGAATCCTTAGTATTGCACTGTCTCGTGTCTCTAAGTGTGTATATGGAAGTTTTTGGGCGTTTTGTTCGACTTGTGCCAGAAATTCAGGCGTAATCTGATTTGTAACCTTCATAAGCCTGTACTGTTTGAAGTACTTTGTCAGTTCATCAGATAGGCCGCCACAGTCAAACACATACTCGCCCAGGTATTGAGCCAAAGCAGGATAGATGATTTCAATCTCAGCAATATACCCATGCTGAGCAACCCAGGAGATAATCGCCTCACGTTCCATCTTCGTGTTATCCGTATACCGATAGATGCTCTCCATTGGGTCAATTTGGTTTTCTCGTATAAAGGCTGCAATTTCCGATTCAGGAAAACCTTTAACCAGTTTTTTGCGTTCTGTATACAGATTATGAAAACGTCCATCTGATCGTGGAATATGGACTATTCCGGTGAGCAAATTTATTCTCAAGTCTTCATAGCAGTCGGTATTGGCAACCACATATGCCAAATAATCGTTTTGAATACGATCATAATTCTGCTTTAGAGAAATATAAAACACCCAGTTTTTAAATTCCAGGCCTGCGCATTTCTCGTAGATGTCCTCCTCAAAATCATCAGCGCAATCATAACGAGAGAAAAGCTTATCCAGTGATCCGTTACATCTAAGCAACTCTTGATAAAACTGCTCCCATTGAGCAGTGGTTCCCATGCTGTCCGTAAGTTCCACTCCCGGAATGACATGCTGAATCGCCTCAAACGGAGTCTTGATGTATGATACCGGAACAAGTGATTGCGAGAAATCCAATGCCGATATCGCATGGATGTTGCGAGAAAGTCCATCTTCTAAATCATGCAGCAGCTTTTTAACCCCAATAGCCACATCTTTCTGAGAGAAGTAGCTTGTGCAGGTAACCGTTACAGAAGAAACCGCATTCTCTTCTATATACAGACGGTTTTGCTCAACAATACGGTTATCGTCCATCTGCAAGGCATTCACCTGTTGTGTTACACAACGTAGGAGAAGAACGACTCTTGCCGTTCCAAGCGTTGTTTTATCCAGACGCCTAAGAATTTTTTCTGCGAAAGCCGAGTCCCTAAGAGCCAAGTATTCTCCCAGGCCAATCAAGACATGCTTATTCTGACGATAATCCGTATCTAAGGTGCGGAAATAGTCGATAACATCGTCAATATCAGGGAACTTATCATCCTTAGGGCAAAAATCGCTGATTCTATCGACTATAACGCTGTTTTGCTTTAACTCACTTAGTATTTGATTGTAGTTTTCATCGCCAACCGCATAGAAGAAGGGCACGCCTTTTGCATTGGCGAGATAACTTTTAACGGCTTCACACAGCATCAGGCGTTCTTCCCTCCGTTACTAATAATCTTTACACCCAGTTCCATGTCGCTTACTGCCAGCTGTTTTAGCCATGTCTTCAGTTGGTCTATCGGCATGGATTCTATGGTATTGATGGCAGCGTCGCTGCCCCCCGCGTTGTATTCAACACTGGCCATGTTCTTGATTTTTGCCTTGATTCTGGGATCATCCGCCCAGTCATATGGGGCGATATCTGTATCCTCAAGCGCTGAGCGGATTGCTGTAATGTCAGGTAAAAGCTTGGAATAGCAGCCAACGATTTGTTCCATAAAGCACTTGTTTCGGTAATCGCTATCGGCAATCACGTCAAAGAAATCTGCGCCTTCGCAGAACTCAAGGGCCATTTTAATTTCAGACTCGCTGTGCTGACTGCTGTTCAACACGGCAAATGCTTTCTTTGCCTCGCCGTAGATTTCCGGATCAATGCAGCAGAGAATTGGAGTTTTGTAATGCTCAGACCAATGTTTCGGACTCTTCGTTCCTCCAGTTCTTTCACTCCACAGTCTGAACAGCTGGTCCTTTACCTGCCCCTTGCGATAATCGTCGGCAGCCTTCTTGACGACTGCATTTCCTTTCGTCGCAGACAGAACAAACATGTCTTCCGTAATGGAGTTTTTAATAATCTCGCATTCCTCATGGCTGAAGCCGGTTAGATAAGGCGCATAGAGATCAATGAAGCTGTTGAGCGGCGAACTCAGCAAATCATGCATCTCTGTGTTATGGATAGTAATTTCGTCACGAAGCATCTTCATGTTATCAGGAAGAATGTCTTCATAGTTCACGATCTTCAACAAAAGAGTAAACAGATTATTGAGAGCAGGATACTTTGCCTGAATAGACTCACAAGAAAGCCCCAGGAATTTCAACAATTCGCGCCATGATTTGAATGCACCTTCTTTGGAATCCTTGGACACATTCAGAAGGGCATTGGTCACCTTGACAAAGCTATATTCGACCGTGAGCTTCCGGATTTCATCTTCTCCGGTAGAGGCAATCCATTGGGCGGCATGCTTTACGCTGAACAGTTTTTTGATGTCGGAGAGCACATGATCGGACGCGCCGATTTCCTTTGCCAGAGTGCTCAATTTTCCACCCTCAAAATGCTGAATAAACAGAGACATTCCGTTTAGACAATTATCTGCAGTTAGCAGTGCTTGCAGATGATCTCCACACGAAGACCTCTGCATGCCAATCTTGCCGATTTCAATGGCAATAGTGTGTGCAGCTTTCCCGTCGCTCTGAATCAGGGCGATATATTTTTTAACAATATCGTAGACCCCGGTGTTATCCACTTCCTCAAGTGTCCAAACAGGGTATACAAAGTCGCGCATTTTCGCCTGAATCAAGCTGGATGCCTGAGTAGGTGATGTACATGTATTCGGAGTAATACGCCACGCCTTTTCAGTCAGTTCGTAGAAGGACTTCTCTTCTGGCGTCAGGCTTACAATATACGTTGTCTTTGCCTTCTTACTGTAGTAGTTACCAATCATCTCAGAAAGCTTATCTGGTGTCATGGATTCACGGAGTCCTTCAGAGTCCTGACTGCGGAAAGGATCGCCCTTGTATTCTTTCAGCAGGAAGCCGAGTACAAATGCGGTCAGGTTGCATGGTGCAAAACCATATGCTGTCTCCAAAAGTTCACAGATTTCATCAATAGAAATTCTGCCGTTTTCACGGAAGGCTTCGTGAATCAGCTTGTCCACAGATCGCTTGATGATAGAGATAGGCTCTTTTTCGAGTTCCTGGTCACTCCAGTAAGTATCCCTGTTCCAAACCTTGCCCAGAACAGTTTTTTCGCAGCCAGCAATCAGACCTTTGACATCCGAAAGGCCAAAGCCATATTTTGCAACCTGTTTGGTCTGTGTGTTTTTTAGCTGACTCTCCGTCAGTCCCTTGGTAAAGTCAGGAACATGGTTGTATCGATTCAGCACGACCGTCTGCATGATGGTATGGACCGCATTCGCCCCAGTCGCTTTTTCCCCGTCCTGATTCGCATAAGACCATACGATGAAGGATCCATCATGAATCCGATCCCTCCATGTCCGGTCAAGAACTTCTCTGGCCTTGCGAGCATTATCTTTGGACTGCTGATTGTTGTTGCCGTTGTAGTACATAGACATGGCGGAGTAGCTCACATATTCCTCAAAGAGCTCTAAGCCCAAGGGAGAAGAGAGCGCATCAATCACCAGAATGGTCTTGTATTCGGCGTTGCCAATTGTTTTCTTTATCATATTACGGAAGGTCTGTGCTTCCTCATCTGTCCTTGCAAGGGCAAGAACAGCAAAGAAATGCCAACTGGTATCCTTCACCTTTAGCTGATCCATCATTTTCACGAAGTTGGTTACAGTCACGACCGGCAATGCACCGGTATCTGTATTGACCGCATAGCGAAGTCGCAGCGGAGGAGTAAGGCTAAGCGCAGACGCGAGCTGCGTGCCTTCCTCGACGAGCTTTGTGATGGTGCCGTTTTTGCGTACTTCGTCCTTCAGCCTATCAATTTTGGCTCCGTCACCAGCAAGAACAGCAGCAGAGTATACCTGCTTGCCATCTGCAATAGGCGTCTGAATTAGAACGCCCTTCTTAACAAGAGCTTTCGCAATACTTTTGCATTCATTCTCATAAACATCCCAGTCTCCTTCAAAGGCATAACTGAGATTCTGGTCGGTAGCTTTCAATACAGGGATAGTTCCACCAAGGCGCTGGTCTACCGCCTGCATAATGAGGATCGTCTTCAAAACGACCTTTTCTTTTTCGGTCAGGTTAGTCTGCTGAGGATAGGTGTCCAAAATCAACTTAATATCAGAGGTCAAATAGTCCTTGCCTTTTTCATAGAAGAAATCCCAGAGCATATCTACTGTCAGCAAAGATCGGTCAGAATCCGGTCTGGTATTCTGTATGAACCATTGGAAGGCATGAACATCCAAATCCTTTGGTGTCTTAATAAAGTCAAACATACTGCGCTGGTTGGACTGGAATGCAGATGCAATATTCTTCAAAACTAACGCCGCCATTGGATGGATGGGAAGCATATGCTGCATAACGCTGTCGCTTTTGACAACCGCAGCTTTCATCACAGCTATTTTAGATGCAGAAATTTTTGAATTCAAGTCGCCGGTCATGACTTCCCACTGATCTTTCGCCGCAGGAATCACAGAGAAAGCATGCCCTATCAACTCAAAGGCGATATTTGGAGGTAGTGTGATTTCAATCTGTTTATAGCGCTGCTGAACAACGCTCATAGGGTCATCCTTAGAGATAGAGGCACCGGCAATAGAGGTGATAGGGTGCGTCACAATCACAAAATAGAAGTGTGTCTCCTGGCAGAGTGCAACAATTTTCTGGAATTCATCCAGAGAATTGCGGTTCTGACGGAAGAAACCGCTGAACTCATCCCAAATTAGAACGACCTTAGTATGGTTTTGAGCCACGATGTCTTTAATCCATGCGCAAAGAGAATCCGCAGTTAGGGAAAGAGCTGTGATTCCTTCTTTTTCCGCCATTTTAAAGATACTCTCCATAAGGCTGGAGACATCACTACGCTTTCTCAGCGAATTGATAATTTCATCAGCGCTTGACTGAGAAAACTCGGACACCCATTCCGGTTTTTGGAGCAGACTATTCACAAAGGCGTTGTGGGAGGAGTCAGTGAGCCATGCGATCACGCTTTCTTTAAGCGTGTTCTCGCCCTTATAAGAGCCGGGCACTGCATCCAAAGCAGCGCGAATGCTCTCCTGGACTGCAAGAAACAGCAGTTGAGGAGAGGTAATGCTACCGGAAGCATACCGGTATGCGGTCAGAACGCCCTGTTCCTTATGTCCAATGAGTTTTTCCAGCAGGGCTTTGTTTTTCTTTAACGGTTCATAGCGATCCCAATATGCGCGCAGTTCGTCGTTCGGGACTTCCAGAATCTTTTTGAGCGCATAGGCACACTGAGACTTACCTGTTCCGTAAGCCCCGTGAATCCAAATGGAACGGTTGGTGGTGCCACCTAACATTTTTTCTGCACTGTTCAACAAATCAATAAAGGTTTCATGTGGATAGGTCGTCTCCCAAGGGGCGCCGGCGTTAATTGCCGATTCATCTATGCAAGGGAAATACGATTCATTTACATCAAAATATTCGCAGTACTTTTTGCTTGCCATATCAGTACTCCTCCTCGAATAGTTTCAGGACATCGGATGATGACTTATCGCGCAGTGAAATACTCTGCAAGTCGTTTGTGTAAGTTGCGTTGATAAAGTTTGGATAGCGTGCGGACAGGCCCAGCAACACATTGCGAAGTTCCTCTTCATCATATAAGCCAAACAACCTTACTGGACTTACGCCGTCGCGCTCTATGCTCTCATCGAACAGATACGATACATTGAATTCCCGATTCAAATTGCACTTTTCCACGAAACGATACAGTGCGTAGAGGAATACCCGATTGTCGCTCATTGACCATTTCAATCTGACAATGTTCTCGTCATCGGTAAAATAGCCGAAATTCAAAGTCGTTCCAAATGGTGTTTCCATTATGCGCTTGTATGACTTCACTATCGACTTGGCGCCTTTGGGCTTGACGTCCAAAGAGGTCAGCATTTCTTCTACTTGCTTCCGCTCATAATAAACACCTATATCGAGGGTGTTTACATACCAGGCAATTTGAGGATTCTCCATTGCCAAGTTGACCATCATCAAGCCAAGTGCTGTATCACTCTCCCAGCCAATCTGCTCAATTAATTCAGCGAAAGATGTAAAATGGTTCTTCTCATTTAGGCCCGCATCACGGAGAAAACGACGGAACATGTCATACATCATTGGCCCCAAAGAGTGCTCCGTGAAAAAAGCTTCTTTTAGATCAAAGAACGATACAAGCCACTCTCGCTTTGGCGCGTGATCTGCAAAGGAATTCAAACTTTTCATTGGTTTTCCCCCTCCTTGAGGATGCCTCAGTGAATGGAACAGCAAGCATCCGCTATCAATTTCATGGCATTGGTGGCAGTGGATACAGTTTTCAATCCGAACCTTACCGTCCTTGAATTTAATACTTCCGTTCCGGCAGTTAGTCTCGCATACTCTGCATTTTCCGCAATATGAAGCTTTTCGAAAAACTTGGCGAAAAAGCTTTACGAATTGAGGTGACTCTTTTGAGAAGTTCTGTTGAAGCATGACTACATACCCGTTTTCGGTATCAGTAATCTTAAATGGATATTCTTTTTCTTTATAACTAATCGCATACCCATTTTCGGTATCACGAAGGTCGCCAATTGTTTTAATCCACTCTTTCCAGTCAGTGGTTGGATTGACAACGGTGATGGAAATGTCATCTCCTACAACGGACTCGATGCAGCGAAAGGGGTTGTCCGCCAAGTCACGACCATTCTTTCGTGCATTCCATCCACCGTTCTGTATGTACGATTGTGCTTTTTTTGTATCAGTCGAACCGTAAGAGTTTCTGATAAGGTCAACATATTCATCGACTTTTTTCTGATAAGAACATCTACGAAAATAATCGCTCGAACCACCACCCATCGGGCAGAAAAGGCAACCAGCGCGTGAATTTCCTTTCTTATATGCTTCATTAATCAACACATCATTTATGAAGATGTAGAGCCATATCTCGGCCGAAGTCCACTCCAAGATAGGATTGTAACTGTACTGTCCCTTTTGCTTCTTTCCGAAATTTTCGTAATCATACTTACTTCTGGTTACGCTCTCATGCGCTCTTACACCTACAAAATCCATGCCAATATAGTTATCTTTTCCAGTAAGCTCACGCATTTTGAGCGTCTGAGGTGTACTCTTGTGGACACTACAGCACCAGCGCAACACTCGTGCAGGTGGTCCAAAAAGCGTCCAAGACTCATGGGGTTCAAAATGTGACCGAGCAGCATAGAAAGGTGTCCCATCCTCCTCACATTGAGCCTTGGTTTTTTCGACAATATCGTAGGTATCCGGAAATTCCATCCCAGTGTCTCCGAAGATAACAACGAAACTGCCAATAGGCAAAGCTTTTTTTATAAGATCCAGAAGTACCGCACTGTCTTTCCCCCCAGAAAAAGCCACATGAAAAATATCAAGACGGTTTTTAAATTTTTCGTACTCCTTGACAATCTTCTTGACAGTGGTGTTTTCGACAATCGTCATCAGTTCCTCATTCTGATGACTCATCGCCGATATATCAATGGGTTGCAGAACAAATCCATCTTCCTTTGAAAATGGAATACGATTATCTTCTGTTCGAGTCGGCATCAACTCTGGAGCCGTATACAAATCGCCACCCTTTATTTTGGCAAGCTGTGTTCCTCGATACCAATATGCATTGGACTCTGCCCACATATAGGGAATATCGTTTTGTTCATCATAATTCCAGTACTGATGAAATCCAAGAAGATTCATCTCCGCTGCCCACACAGGACGGGGTTCCTTGGAAAAAACCGTTGGAGATGAGTTTAGGACGATCCCCCCAGTGGTCGCATCGTAGGAATAAGAATACATTGGAATCAGTCCTCCTCTCTTATTTTTTTTGCCCGTTCCAATATTTCGGGCATCTTGGTGTATTTTCTTTTTGCGGTGTATCCGTTATCAAAGAAATATTGGCCAACAGATTCAAGCGTCAGTTCCATACTGGAATTTGCAGCCGCCTCACTGAGCATATCCGCATAACTAAGAGTTAGATTCTTTGAAACAATTAATCCGGCATTTTTGTCGTTATAATTGATGACAGCAAGCCTATATCCTTCACTGAAACGATAGCAAAAACTCTCCAGTATATAGTGATTCCAGCTTGCACCACAAGATGGGAACAGAGCAAATGTGTTCACACTTCTTATGGGCGCAAATCGTGTACCAACCATGCTTTTAAGAAGTGTATCGACAGCGTTGGTGTCAAAATGAATCTGATCTTCAGAGACAAACTCATCCATATCAACGCGAATCATACTATCATAAAGAATAGCCATAGAGGTCTGCTTATTCGGAGTTCCCGTCAGTTCTTCTGCCCGTTCCATTAACTCAGATGCAGTACAACAACTTTTCCCAGCGCAGTATGCTTTCAGCAGTGCAGAGATATCCACACCATTCTCTTCTTTGGTGAGAATCTTCCCGTGCAGATAATAATGCTCCTTGAGCACAGTGCTATACACCGCTGCATAGATAGCCGTTTCTGATAGTTCATAGTTTTCTTCCTGAATATTGCCAAGAGGTAGGTCGGTGATGGAGGCATAGCCATTCAATTCGCACTCGTTGGCCACATGTTCAGAAATTGTATTTGCATCTTCTTCAGAAAGCACAAACTGATTCATGAGAAAGTATTTTCCTTCGCTAATCCAGATAAACTCCGGACTCGTTGATAAACTCCATGCGATTTTTTCTGTCGGAATATAGGGGAGCTTTTCCTTCAAAGCATCTGTCCGAACAACCGACTGCCCCGTGCTGATTCTGAGAATTTCTTTGACAATAGCATCGTGTTCCGTTGACTTTTCTCCAGGAGTGATAATATTCTGCCCATAGTAGTAATTAGGACGAATCCGTTTTAAGAGCGTCTTCAGCATATCGACATTGGTGATATGCTGTTCTGACAACCATTCTTCTTTGATTTCCATCAGCTGATTCAAGAAGATAACTGTTGCCCCCTCGTCGAACACGCTATCTGTTACAGCAGCAATTCCCGAGAGAATTTCGCTCTCAATGATAAACACTTTGCCGTCAATTTTTATTCCGGTAGCAGCAATTTTACGCTCCAACTCCTCATCGGAATCAGCGAGAAAAATGCCATCTTCTTCTGCAAAATTTCTAATGCGCATCAGTTCAATGGGGGACCCTAATCGGAACCCATATTTATAGTGCTTTGAAAGTAACTTTTCCAAGGCAGCAACCTGTGGATTGGAAGCTTTTACTTCTTTTTCGGATACTATATTGTCACTCGTTTTGCAATATTCAATAATAACATCATCATAGTTGATTCCACAGATATCGAAAAGCGCATGTAGCTTATTTACAATACCGGTCGCACTCGCATTGCACTCCAGATAAACACCATTGGCAATTTCCTTTGGATAATTCATTCCCTCCGCATTGCCAATATCAATGCGAGAGCTGGACAATAGACTACAGCCGACCGGGAATGTATCACCGCATTCCTGATAGATCAGTCTGGTCAGATTTATGAACAAAGCATTCCATCCAGCGCATGAAATATCCCGTCCCTTGTACTTACAGCTAATGGGTTTTGTATGTGCATAGCTAATAGATTTCGAAAAGTCGACCCGGAAATTTGCATGTGCAACCGACTCTTCGACTGACACAGACTGCGACTCTTCTGGTGCAGCTGCGTCATCAGCCTTTTTATCCAAAAATTGCACATAGGTATTTAAAGCGTGACTTGCTTTGGTCAGCATTTTCTTAGAATGCAGTCCCAGTGCGCCCGGTTTTCGCATAATCGATTGTAGCCGTTCAATCTCAGCAACATCTGAAATTTCGCTGATGGGCATATGTGTCCGATTGCTTTTCAGTGCAAGCATACTGACCGCCGCCAAAGAGGTCACGATCTCCTTTTCTTTGTCTGGAACTGCTTCCTTCAGCCACAGAAGGAATTCCTTCCATATTGATCTGTTCACTTTGTCAGATTCCCCCTGTAAGATTTGTTCAAGTGCATCGTGGTTGCTTTTGTATAGATCAACCATCTCGTGGAATAGCTTTGAGCCAGCTAAACCGTGGTCTTTTCCCAAATAGCAATTTCTGATTGCAGACATCTGCATAGAAATACCGTTTGTATTTCTAAATGTCTCGTCGATTTCGACGCCTTGTACCTCAGCTCGTTTTCTTAGGGTATTTGAGACAATATCTACTGCTTCCTTGCGAGGTATATCTCCTGCTTCGATTTTTAAACAGTAGCTAAGCAACAAAGCAGCTTCATATCTATCCCATGGTTTCTGTTTCATAATGGTAATTCATCTCGATCATATTGTGCTTCTGCATTGCCTATTATTGCGAACGACTAAGATTTCAACTGATAGGTTCTGTTTCGATTTCCGCCTTTAGCTACAACAATTTCCTCCGCAGTCAGTTCAGAGAGGAGTTTCTTGGCTCGTGTACTCTTGACTCCAAGAAGCTCTGCAATATCAGCACTTCTGGCCGAAATATGATCTGTAAGGTATGCGATGATCTCTTCTTTCTGCCGTGCAGATTTTATCGTCGTTTTTTTATCGTCACTTTTTATCGTCGCTTTTTTATCGTCTCCCTTGGAGAATAAAAGCGTTAATGTCGTCCGCTCTGGCTCGAGTTGCTCTGTAATCTCCGGAGTTGTCCAATTTTGCTCACGCCAGACGCGGAAGATATTCGGGATGCCGCTACCAGCACGCTCACCAATATCAATTAGGTTGAACATCTTCAGCATCGTTCCGTTCCGCGGATCAGAAACACCGCCGCTCTTTGCGGCATCAATTTCGATGCGGAAGCTACCCGGATTAGACATCGTAATGCTATTACGCTTTTTGACGATGACCAACCCCTGTCTGCCGTAATAATCGGCATTCACCAAACAGTTGGCCAGTGCTTCACGCAGTGCCTGATGCACTGGGGTATCATCTATACGGGTACCACCGTCCATTTTGAAGGGCACCTTAATATCCTGAATCAGCTTGTTGTAGACCCGGAAATAGAAGTCATACACATTGCCGCTCCAGTCGCCGGAGGAAGATATGATACGGTCAGTCCAACGGGTATCAGCGTCATACTGTTCCTGATAGTCCAGAAAGTAAGCGTTAAATTCCCGCACAATATCGTATTCGTTGCCGAACATGAGAAGTCCTGCGGAGGTGGGATGCTTTTTCCCATCAGAGCCGATACCGACAGCACCCAGCTTCAGGAGGAAATCTTCATCCTCCAAGGCTTCCCACACATGGCCGGGGCGGGAGAGGCGCATCCTCTGGCGATAGCTGCGAATGCTCTCTTTGTTGAACACAGGCATGTCCATTTCATTCAGGATGAGCATGTCCTGGGTTTTCATGGAAGCATCCCGCACCATGGCCTGATATTCTTCTTTGGTGCAACGGTAGTCGCCCTCACCGTTGCGGCGGTAGGTGCAGAGCGGATTGCCGTCCACATACACCGGTTTATAGGAGCGTTCCGCGCGGGGAACATTGATGACCACAATGTGGTCGCCATCCACCTCCTGGACAAATACATCCTTGGAGGACAGGACATTCACGCTGGTCTTATTGGGGTTATTGACGATATCCCAGAACTCCTTAATGAGTCTGTCAGGGTCGGGCAGATCTACCGTGTGCAGGGATTTATCCGCCCATTCTTCCACGCCCAACAGGATAATGCCGCCGTGGGTATTGGCGAAGGCAGAGTAGGTTTCCCAAATGCTTTTGGGCAGACCGCCAAGGGCTTTCTTCGCCTCAATGCGGTTGTTCTCCCGATATTTTTCAAGATTACAGAAGTCGATCATACCGCACCCTCCTGAATTCTATTCTCACGCCAGCTTTTTTCAAGCGGCTCATAGGGGAGACCACACTCCTCACAGTACTGCTTCAGAGCTTTCATCGCCTTGATATTGGGGCGGGCCTTTCCATTTTCCCAGCGATTCACGGTCGTAAAAGAAACACCGAGAGCGTTGCCGAATTCTGTTTGATTCATCAGACAAGATAATCTAAAATTCTTAATTTCGGAACTAAACGGCATCTGCAACTCTCCTTTACCAGATGATTGAACTTATTATATCACCGATATAGCGTTTTTACAATGGCAGGTACGCACTTTGGTATAAAACACGCTCGGCGGCCAAAGCTTGACCGATGGGTGCTGCGCTACGCGTTCAAGTATTCGTCCATGATCTCCAGCACGATCCTGTCTCAAACAATTTCTCTTGTTCGTCCGTCATGGTGACACGAAGCTTCTCTTCATTCCTGCAGATTAGTTCCTGCTGTTTCTTTCCGTGCAGGGCGAAGTATCACACTTGGTCTGCCTGATATTGCTGTACCAGAATTCTTCAAGGATTCTCATATCGCTATGATAAAAATCAACTCGCTTTGAGCGCTAATCGAAAAATATTCATGATAAAATTACGACGAAAGTCAACAGCGTTTCTCTCGCAGGGCGCAGATGCTTTCCCTTATTTCGGTGCGCATTCCCTTAAAATATTGCCCGAATTACGGGAATGCAATGGCTGTTACTGATGCTCCTTGTCTGTGACATCACACATTTCGCGTTGCTATCCTCCCAGAAAACCACTTGCACACCCCTACCATTAGAGTTACAATTCAGGCAGCCTAAAACGATTCCCGCTGGGGGTATGCGAAAGTTCACCGAAAGGAGCAACTGACATGGATAAAGAGCGTATGGCGGAATTAGAGAAGATCGAAGCCCATGGTGCCGAAAACGGCTGGGTTGCCCCGATGACAGAGGAGGACAGAGCGTTCTTCGCATATTTTCGTTCGGTGTTTAAGCGTTACAATATTTCGCCCTCAAAGGCAACACGGTTGGAATATGATTTTGTGACACGAGTCGCGGAGAGTGAGTTCTATCTCCAGAAGGTAAATGCGTGATACTTTTCTTTGTCTATAGCGCCGCAGCTTCTGAGCCGCCACCCCGCAGAAACCACTTGCATAACACCCGCCTCAGAGTTACAATGCAGCCAACAGCAACGAGAAACGCTTCCCATCCGGCGTCGGTGAACATTCACCGGAAACCGGGCGGGAAGCGTTTTTGACCACATAGATTACCACAGACGGCGCTGGAACACCCGGAAACAGTGGAGATAAGAGCGTCAAAGAGTAAGTAAAACAAATAGGAAACGGCTGAAAACCGCTATAAACGAGCGGAAAAAGTATTCCCGATAAGTTTGGGATTAGGATGCCGCGAGTTCGAGCCTCGCCACTCAGACCATGTTATGTGGTCTTAATCACTGAAATGCGAAAACCGCTTTTCATTCATGTGTTCCAGTTTCTGCTTCAGCTCCGCGTTTTCCTTCTGCAGTGCTTCTACAGACTGGGTCAGCGGGTGGATGAGCTCCGCGACTTCCGCGGCAGTATATGTAATTTTCCTGCCTGCTGCGGCCATGAATTCTCCTCCCAAAACGGCTTTTACCTGCCTTCATTATACCATAAAGGCAGGTAAAAGTACAGAAATATATGCAATTTTCGGAACATTTTTGTCAGAATAGATCCCTTGGTTTTCCTTTGCGGATAGCCGTTTTCTGCTCGATCCGAAGCCCTTCCATGAGCCAGCGGAAGCTCTGGGGATCCAGTAACCGCAGTTCTGCTTCTGTCCTCGGCCATTGAAATCTCCCGTTGGATAACCGTTTATAAAGCAGGATATATCCGTCGCCGCACCAGTACAGAGCCTTGATTCGATCCGTTCGTCTGCCGCAGAACAGGAACAGACTTTCTTCGTCAAAATGACTGCCATACTGCTGCTTCACTACTGCGGCAAGGCCGTCGATCCCAAGACGGAGATCTGTATAGCCGCAGGCAATATAGAAATTCCGGACTTTTCTCAGATCTATCATAGCGATTGAATGGATCGAAGCAGTGCAGCGACAGCCTCAATATCCACATCGGCCGGCAGCTTCAATTCTGCACCCCGGTATTGGATCTGGAGAATCTCCGTTGAAGTCACAGAAGATTCCGGCTGCACGATCTGAGGCCCGGCAGCTTCTGCCATCTGACTGCGGAGTTTCCGGAGCCAGTAGTAAAAGCTTTTCTCGGAGATCCCACGCCGCCGGCAAAATTCCCGTTTTGTCAGCCCGCTGTTGCTGCATTCCTGAATAAGCATTGCCCATGTCTGCGCCCGATAGTCGTCCCTCGCTGCCAATACATCTGCCATTTGATAGCATCTCTCCCTCCTCCTCGAAAAAATCACCGTGCGTTTTTCAAGTTTTGGGATATTATCTCACATCCTTGGCAGGAATTCTAGGCGGGTGGTTATTGTGCACTTACTTCCTTTCTGTGTTGTAGGGGTACATTCATTGTAAAGGATTTTATCTCTATGCTCAACTTATAGATATTGCTTTGGGGGCAGGCTCACCGCCTGCCCCCAACATTTATTATAGAACCATATTATACTGAACTCCAATTAAAATCTTTAAAAAAGATTTTAATTGCCTGAAGGGCATGGAGTTCATATGAGACTTGTTTTGTGATTTCTTTCCTTATAAATCACAAAACAGGCAGCGCCGTCAGGCGATGCCTTCCTGATTAAAATTAAGATTTTAATCAGGAAATAGTATTATCCCGGCCTTTTTCATTGCCTGAAAAAGTGTAGAAGAATATGGAGACCGAAAAAAGTTTCTCAATTTACGTTGAACGCGCCATTATTGTCTACCTGCACAGAAAACCAGTTTTTTCTTGTATAAACTGACAAATTGACTTCTGTTGAAAATCGTGCTACTATGACGTTAAGCAAACGGTTGCATAAATTACATGGCGGAATATTATAATAATTCGACAATTATCATAATTAACTAATTTAATACATGGATTTTAATTATGATTCTGCCTGATATTCCTTTAATTGCAAGTAAACCGTTTGCACGGAGGTGCGGTATGGCAGCAACGATCAAGGATGTGGCGCGGCTAGCGGGGGTTTCGCCGTCGACGGTCTCCCGCGTGCTCAATCAAAAGGGCGTCATTTCGGAGGAGACAAAGCAGAAAATCGCGTCCGCAATGGAGCAGCTCAAATACGTCCCCAACGACATCGCCCGCAGCTTTGCCAACGGTTCGGCCCACGCGATTTCCCTGGTGATCGACATCTCGGACGGTACGGCCTATGCCAACAATTTCTTCAGCAACACCGTCTTCGGCATTGAGACTGCCGCGCACCAGAACGACTATAATCTCATCATCACGAACGGCGCGGCGGCATTCGGCGGCATTTCCTCCATTGAGCGGCTGATCGCCGGAAAAAAGGTCGATGGCGTGGTGCTGCCGATCTCCCTTGTGACGGACGAGCTGCTGCGCAGGATCGAAGACTTAAGCGTGCCGTGTGTGATCCTCGGCCGCTCGGAGGAGGTCGGCGCGGAGGCCAACTGGGTCGATATCAACAATGTGCAGGCTGGCCGCAGAGCCGTCAAACTCCTGCTGGAGCGTGGATATCAGAAGATCGCCTTCCTTTCGGACGGCGATCAGGAGGTCTTCAATCAGGATCGCATCGCGGGCTATCGCCGCGAGCTTGCCGCAAATCATCTGTCCGTTCCGGACGGCGGCATCCTCCACGGTCTGCCGACCGTCGAGAGCGGCATGGACTGCGTCCGGGCGTTTTTGCAGGGCAGCGACGCGCCAGATGCCGTCATTTGCAGCGACGACCGGTTGGCGCTCGGCGCATTGCGTGCCGCGCGGCAGCTGGGGCTGCGGGTGCCGGAGCAGTTCGGCATCATCAGCTGCGACAACACGCCGCTGACGGAGCTGGCCGAGACGCCCATCACGAGCGTGGATGTAGACACGTTCGCGCTCGGCGTGCAGGCGGCGCAGATTCTGATCGAGCAGATCGAAGACCCGCAGACCAGCCTGCGGCAGATCCTTCTGTCGACGAAGCTCATCGAGCGCGCCTCGACAATGCGGAGAAAACAAGAAGAAACGGAGGCGATCACCATTTGAATCAGGCGGCCATCATTCACCGCCCCACCTCGGACTATATCTACCCAAGCTCGCGCAATACGCTGGAGCTTCAGCTCATCACGGCGCGGGGGGATGCGGACGAGGCGGAGCTATGGTACTGGATGCGCTATGAGACGGATCCGGCGAAGATCCGGCGGCAGCGTCTGCACGTGTCGCTACAGGACGCGCTGCACGACTACTACCGCACGACGGTCTGCACCGGCCAGATCGCGGCATACACCCGGTACTGTTTCCACCTGAGAGCCGGAACGGACGAGCTTTGGCTCGGCGCGAACGGCTTACAGGAGACGGAGCCTGCCATGAACGGGAATTTCTTTGAATTCCTCTGGCCGAACCCGACGGACGGCTTTTCCGCACCCGGGTGGCGGGGCCGGCAGGTGTACTATCAGATATTCCCGGAGCGGTTCAAAAACGGAGACCCCTCCCGCACCCCGGCAGACGCGGACGCCTGGGGTGCCCCGCCGACGCGGGAAAATTTCATGGGCGGTGACCTTGCGGGAATCACGGAGGGGCTTGATTATATCCAGTCTCTCGGCGTGACGTGCCTGTATCTGACGCCGATATTCCGTTCGCCGTCGAATCACAAATACGACACGGCCGATTATTTCGAGATCGACCCGGCCTTCGGCACGAAGGACGGCCTGAGGCGGCTGGTGGACGGCGTACATGCCCGGGGGATGCGCATCATCCTCGACGGCGTGTTCAACCACTGCGGCTATTGGTGGGACAAATTTCAGGACGTTGTCAGAAACGGCGAAGCGTCGCCGTACCGCAGCTGGTTCTTTATCCACAGCTATCCCGTGGACGCCGGGCGGCAGAATTACGACTGCGTCGGGCATTACAAATGGATGCCGAAGCTGAACCTGGCGGATCCGGACGCTCGGGACTACTTTCTCTCCATCGGCCGGTACTGGTTGCAGGAATTCCATATCGACGGCTGGCGGCTGGATGTGGCGGACGAACTGCCGACCGCATTCCTGGAGGCCTTCGCCGCGGAGATGCGCGGATGGAAACCCGACTGCATCCTGCTGGGCGAGACATGGGGCGACGCGGGGCGGCTCGTGAATGGGAACCGGCTGGACAGCGCAATGAATTACCTCTTCCGGGACGCGGCTGTGGCGTGGCTGGCGAAGGACGCGCTTCCTGCATCGGAATTCGGCTGCCGCCTCAACAGGGCGCTGGCGCTGTACCCCGGCGAAACAAACCTCCGGATGTACAACCTACTGGACAGCCATGACACGGCGCGCTTCCTCTATGAAGCGGGCGGCGACAAGGGGAGGCTCCGGCTGGCCGTGGCGATGCAGATGACGTTCCCCGGCTCCCCGGCGATCTTCTACGGCGACGAGATCGGCCTGAGCGGCCCGAACGACCCCGGCTGCCGCATGGCGATGCAGTGGGACGGGGAAAAGCAGGACCGGCAGCTGCTGAACTGGTACCGGCAGCTCATTTCCCTGCGGCTCGCATCCGATTCCCTGACGGACGGCGACTACCGCACCGTGCTGGCGGACGATGGGGCAAATGTATACGCCTTTTCGCGCTGGGTGCCCGGTGAGCAGACGCTCGTTATCCTGAATGCCGGTGCGGCACCCTGGCGCGGGCGGCTCCCGATCCCGGAGTGGGCGCGGGAATTTGCCCAGTGGACGCTTTGCTGCCAGACGGGCGGCATGACGGAGGAAAAACCCTTCCATCCCACGATCCTGACGGACGACCCGGGACGCTTTGAAACAGAGCTTCCTGCAAAGTCCGTTAAGATAATCCGATCCATCAACAATCAATTAAAGGAGAAGGTGCAATCATGAAACAGACAAGTATCAAAAAAATGCTGGCGCTCTTCCTGATCGCAGCAGTGATGTTAGCGGCATTCACTGCATGCGCCGAAAAAGCGCCAGACACTGCCCAATCCCAGCAGCCCGCAAATAACGCGGCCGTTCCCGCCGATGACAAGGCGGCAGAAACGCCCGCAGCCACGCCCGAAGAACCCGTTGTGATCAACTTCTGGCATCACTACAGCGCGCAGTCCGCAGAGAATGAGACTCTGATGAATGTGCTGATCCCCAAATTTGAGGAAGAGAACCCCGGCTACAAGGTCAACGCCGTCTCGCATGAGTGGGCCGACCTGCACGACAAGATCCTTGTCAGCGCAAGCTCGAACACCCTGCCCGATGTCGCGCGTCTGGATATCGCGTGGGTCCCGGAGTTCCAGAAAATGAACATTCTTGTTCCTCTGGATCAGCAGATGAGCGATTTTGACGATGTTGCGGGCCAGCTTCTTCCCAGCGCTATGAGCACCGCCATGGTCAAGGGCAGCTACTACGCGCTGGCGCTCAACACGAATACGAAGATCCTGTTCTACAACGCCGACGCACTCGCGGCGGCCGGGATTGAAGTGCCCAAAACAATGGATGAGATGTTCGCCGCGATCCATACCCTGTCCGGTACGAATGAAAACGGCCAGCAGGTCTGGGGCCTGAACGAGCCTGCCCTCGCTGGCTGGAACGTCCTGCCCTACATCTGGAGCAACGGCGGCAGCATCACGGATGACGCCTGCACCACGGCTACAGGCTATGTCAACAGCCCGGAGACGGTTGCAGCCGTGCAGAAGCTGGTTGACCTCTACGCAGACGGCGAATTCACCGGCTTTAACAGCGGCGACATCCCCATGACCGACGGCTTCGGCACCGGCCGGTATATGATGCTGCTGGAAGGCCCGTGGAAGACCGCGGAGCTGGCCGGTGCATATCCCGACTTCAATTACGGCACCAGCGAGGTGCCTGCCGGTTCCGGCGGCTCGATCTCCGTGCTGGGCGGCGAGGACATTGCCATGTTCAATACTGCCAACAAGGACGGCGCCTGGAAATTCATGAAGTTCATGACCAGCGAATACGCCCAGGAAGAGATGGCCAAGTGCGGCCAGATTCCCGTCAGCACGGCGGCGCTGGAAAGCCAGACCGTAAAGGATGCGTCCTTTGCCCCGTTCCTTGAGGCGATCACAACGGCCAAGGCCCGCCCGACCGTTGCCTCCTGGTCGGAGATCGACAACGCGCTGACCGTCGCCATGACCGACATGATCGTCAACGGCGCGGACGTGCAGAAGACGCTGGATCAGCTGGCTGTGACGATCGACGGATTGCTTGCCGAATAAACACAGTATATCAGATAGACGAACCAAATGCAACTATTTTCAAAGCAGGCTCCGGCCTGCTTTGAAAATATGGCAAATCGGAGGCAGCCGCAGGGCTGCTTGAAAGGAGCTGCTCTATGGAACTGAAATCAAAACGCGACCGTCTTCAGGTCGGCCTTCTGCTGCTTCCGGGGCTTCTGGTCTTTGCGTTGTTCACGATCTACCCCATCGGGAAGCTTCTGCACATGAGCTTTCTGCAATGGGATCTCGGCTCGATGCAGCATCAGAAGTTCATCGGGCTGCAAAATTACATCGACGTTCTCTCCGACGAGACATTCCGGGTCGCGTTTGCGAACACACTGATCTACACGCTCGTGACCGTACCGGGGCAGATGATCCTGGGTTTACTGGCCGCAGTGCTCATCAATGCCATCCCACGTTTCCGTGTCACGTTCCGCGTGATCTATTACATCCCGGTCATCACCTCTTGGGTCATCGTCTCGCTGATTTTCCGGTATATTTTCAACACCGAGGGTATGCTCAACTACGTGCTCACGAACGTGCTGCACCTGACGGCGTCCAACATCCGCTGGCTCGACGGCCGCTGGGGCGGACTGACGGTTGCGATGATGCTCGGTATCTGGAAAGGCGTCGGGTGGAATTTGGTCGTGTTCCTGGCCGCGCTGCAAAGCGTTCCCCAGGAGCTGTATGAATCGGCAGGGATCGACGGCTGCGGTGGGTTCCAGAAGTTCTTCTATGTGACGCTGCCCAGCATCAAGCCGACGATCCTCTTTGCGCTTGTCATGCTGACCATCGGCGGCTTCAACGTCTTTACGTCCATAAAGATGATCACCGGCGGCAAGCCGATGCACCAGACGGAGACGGTTCTCACATGGATGTATTACAAAGCGTTCAACACCGGCTCCTTCGGCTACGCGGCCGCGCTGTCGTTCGTCGTTGCCGTGACGCTCATTTTCCTCGCCATTCTGCAATTCAAGGCCATGAAGCAGAAGGACGCGGCCAATTCGTAGGAGGGACTGCCATGCATACACTGAAAAAACGGGAGCTTCCGTCCAATATCCTGCGCTATGTGCTTCTGCTGCTGGGCGGCGCGGTGTCGGTCATGCCGATGATCTATATGATCAGCACGTCCCTGAAGCCGAACGGCGCCCTGTATGAGTTCCCGCCGAAGTTTTTCCCGGCGCTCGATACGGTTACGCTTGAAAACTATGTGTACATCTTCAGCCAGGAAAAGTTCTACGTCAATTTTCTGAACAGCGCGATTGTTGCCATACTGACCGTCGTGATCGCGGCCTTTGTCTCGTCGGCGCTGGCCTTCTGTCTGGCGCGCTTCCGCTTCCCCGGCAGAAGGGCGCTCTTTGCGCTTGTCATCGGCACGATGATCATCCCAGGCACGACGCTCATCATTACGCAGTATCAGCTCGCCTCGTTCTTCAAGCTCACGAACAAGCTGCTGGGGCTGGTGCCGTTCTATGTGGCCTGGGTCATTCCGTTTTCCACGTTTATGATCAAGGGCTACATTGAGAGCATTCCGAGAGAATTCGACGAGGCCGTCTACATGGACGGCGGCAGCGTTTTCACTGTGTTCTTCAAGGTTATCTGCCCGCTGGCCAGTCCGGCCATCGCATCCGTCAGCATTTTCAATTTTCTGACGGCGTGGGAAGAATTCCCGTGGGCGCTGACGGTTCTGAACGACACCCAGAAGCGCACGCTGCCCATCGCCATCTCAGGCTTTTTCGGCCAGCATCAGTTCACCCAGTGGGGCTACGTCTTTGCCATGTCTGTGGCAAGCCTGCTCCCCGTGCTCATCATCTTCATCTGCTGCCAGAAATATTTCGTTTCCGGCTTGCAGACTGGTGGTATCAAAGGATAACAAATTCAGTCGTAACAACGGCGGGTGGCGCAGTTTATACTGCCCACCCGCCATTTTTGCCGAAAGGAGCGTTTCATGAGGCGCTGGATAGCTGCCCTTGCTGCGGAGCAAATCGGCAATAACCAAACCCTTTTCCAGGATCCAGCATTATGGTATCAAGCCTATCAAGAAAACCTTTGATGAGCAGCGTGTGCTTCCAAGTTTTTCGTGTAATGTCGAAGCTGTACTGAGAAACGAGGAAATCTACGAGGCTGATCTTTGGTATAAGGAACTTTCCGGAGATATTGAATGATTTGAGCTTCTTGGCGTTGCACCAGCGATAAAGCGAAGTATCGCAGTAGCCGATTGCCTCAGCCACTTCAACGATGGTCAGCAGATCACCGTACTGACAAAACTCGTCTTCCATGTATTTTCGGAAGCTGGCTCGTTCCTCTTCGGACAGCCTCGTCAGTTCACTCCGATAGGTGACACGCGAATTGTAATGACCAGACCGTTCCTGATACCAGCGATCCGGTGCGTGATAGACTTCCGGGTGAAGCTCCCGGTCAATCAAATAGAAGATTATATCGTCGGTGCGGATTGTGTGCCGGCGGGTTTTCTTGCCCGTATCTTTGCACGGGACTAAACCGTTTTGCAGAAGGTGCAGAGCAGTTGCTTTGCTGATATGGGCGATCTGGTAGAACTGATCTTTCGAGACCGCCTCAGGGTATTTGCGACGGATGGATTCGTAATATTTCATGCTTTCAGTCATGCGGATAACCACCTTGATTTTGATGTTCGGTATCGGTAGGTGTCATCTGCACTGGACTGTGATTTCTCCCCATCTTCTCCCCAACGGGCTTTTTTCTCCCCAAAGCCGGATTTCTTTCGAACTCCTTGCTCTGTCTGGGCTTTCGGGATTTTCGACCTTCAAGGGCGGGAAAATGCTGATTTTTCAAGGGTTTGCAAACTCTCGCATTGTCCGTGAGTTTCCGCCGTTTTCCTTCAAAGTCCGGATAGCGACTCTGACTCAAAATGCGGTAGGTCGGCTCAAACCGACGCGAGAGTTCGAATCTCTCCATCTCCGCCACCGAAAAAGCCTGTAATCAAGCCGATTATGGGCTTTTTTCTTATACCTTTTTCTAAGGCAACACTGCATAAATACCGAAATCCGCATTATACAATAGGTGCCAAATAAAAACTGAGGATAACCTCTGAATTTTTGCCCGCAAAGGCGCACTTACTCAAGCTGCCAGACAGGGTCTGTCAGCCAGAATCCTAAGAGTAAGTGATCAAAGCAGACTCTTGTTTTTCTCTCCGGATTTTCGGCTTACGCACTGCTTCAGAGAACCCGTCAGGACTTCCCCACTTTCGTAATCCGCCGCCGTCAGATCAAGAGCAATCCCCACAAGGGCACCTACAAGGGTCTGACCTACGAATACATGAGAGATTACATCATTCTTCACACCGCTCCCGAAAACGAAGCTGAGGCTGTGGCTGAGTTCGATGAAATGGTTCTGATTTCCAAGTGCCACGGTAAGACTCTCCGCTATCCCACCATCAAGAAGTGGTTCCTGGCTAAGTATCCTGAGGTTGCCAAGTTCGGCACTGTGGAGGCGGCTCAGGAGGCTCAGGAAGAAGAAACCACAACCCAGAGCGTGATCCCCATGCTCGAAAGTCAGACTGAAAAGAAGACTGCCTAGGGTTTCAAATTTTTACAAACCGCTTTTCTCTTTCCTTTTGGCATGCTATACTATTTGAAAGCACACTTTCAAAGGAGCGGTACCCATGGCTGATGAAATTGTCTACAAGAAAGTAACCCGAAAGGCCGACAAAGGATTGGAGGGAAAGGTTGTTGCCAAGCACGGCAAGCAGACCAACCAAAAGCTGAAGCCCTATGTGGTTCTGCAATACCTGCTGAAATACTCCGATGAAAACAACACCAAATCCGCTTATGACATCATCGGCTATTTGGAGGACTGCGGTATTTCTGCGGAACGCCGCTCCATTTATCGGGACATCGAGGACATCAACCGAATCATGCTCATGCTCCAAGAGGACATTGATTTGGATGAAGCAGACAGGATGTTTGCGGAAGTAGAAGAATCAGGCGATGAAGAAGAACTGAATGAACTGAAAACTGTCTTGTACGATAAGAACAAGAAGGGCTTTTATGTGCGGCAGCGGAAGTTTGAGGTTTCTGATATGCGGCTTCTGGCTGAGTGTGTCTACGCTGCCAAGTTCATTGCGGAAGGACAAGCCAAAAGGCTGGTGGATGTGATTTGTGATTTTGTCAGCGAGAAACAGGCTGACAGAATCAAGCATAACGCATTTCTGACGGACAGAGTAAAAACGGACAATCGAAGCGTGATGAACAACATTGCCGCCATCAACGACGCTATGAGCCGCCACCTGGACGGCGAACCCCACACCCCTGAGAAAATCACCTTCAAATACCTGAAGTATTCCGTCAGCGACATGAGCAAACAGGTGGAACGCCGCCACGGAGCCAGATATACGGTCAGCCCCTTCCAGTTGCTCATCAACGACGGCAACTACTACCTTCTGGCATTTGATGATTACTCTCAGGAAATGAGAACCTATCGTGTTGACCGCATGAAGGACATCCGCTTCACAGGGGAGCCGAGGGACGGCGAGGAAGTGTTCAAGCAGATCGACCTGAAAACATACACCAAACGGGTTTTCTCCATGTACGGCGGCGAACAGCGGCTTGTGGAGATTCGTTTCATCAATCCGCTTTTGGACGCAGTGGTTGACCGTTTCGGTACAAAGGATGTCCAGTATGCCAAAGTAGACGATACCCACTTCGGCGTAACCGCAAAGGTAGAAATCAGTGACCAGTTTTTCGGCTGGATTTTGGGCTTTGGCAAAAAGGCGAAGCTGTTGTACCCCAATGATGTGATTGACCAGTTCAGGGACTACATGGATAAGATTCGGGAGATGTACTAAGGAGGACAGGCCATGAAATTGTATTTGATGAATGCAGAGAACATTTACTTCCCACAAATCAAGGAGTATTATCGAGAAATTGTTAGTTCTTACGACAATGGAAACTATCGTTCTGCTATGGTAATGTTGTATTCTACCATTGTCTGTGATCTCCTCTTAAAACTCAAAGAACTGAGTGATGTTTACAACGATAAGAAAGCAGAGAAAATACTGAAGGATATAAACGAAGAACGAAAAAAGAAAGGCAACTCTGCGTGGGAATGGGACTTGATTGAGACGATTCGGGAAAGAACTGAGCTTCTTTCCGATGAGTCCTACGCAATGATTGAACATATCTATGATCTTCGGAACTTTTCGGCGCATCCTGCTATGAATGATGACTATGAGTTGATCTCTCCCTCGCCAGAAATGACAGTGGCGTATATCAAAAAAGCTCTTGAAGATATTCTCGTGAAGCCTTCTGTTTTTGCAGATAGCATCGTACATCGTATGAGCGATGATATTTCATCGAAAAAGGAAAGATATAGAGCAGATATCGAGGCGTTTGAGCACTATTTGAACAAGGTTTACTTCCAGAGAATGTCTACGAAAATGGTGCAAAAGGTTTTTAAGGCATTCTGGAAATTTACATTTATTAAAACTGCCGAAGATGGAGAAATCTATCAGAAAGACAGATTTATAAATCGCAAAACACTTGAAGCCATGTTAGGCAAGTACTATTATGAATTGTGTGAGTATATAGGGCAGAACAAATCATACTTTACGATTTCCGAAGAGCCTAATTGTATGGCTCATGCTTGTGTCCTCTTGGCGTATTATCCGCAGATTTATGGGAAACTTGACGAGACTGTACATCACCAGTTGAGTTCGTTCAAGGAAAAAGATATCGAAGTAATTAAGTGGTTCGAAAGTGGTGATCTCGAAAAGCATTTAAGCGAACTGAAGATAAGGAAAGATAGGATTGAACCCAAGATTCTTGAGATATTGGAAGAGATTTGCAAACGGCAAGGCGTTCCTAATTTGTTTATTAAAATGCTCATTGACCACTATGCGAATACCAATTCGTTCACTTCAGCCAGAGATCGCTTTGACTATTTAATCGAGCCGTATCTTGATAGATTTAGAAAAGATGATTTCATTCGCTTGATTCAAGAAATTAACAAGAATAATCAAATCTATAACTATTCAGGGCAACGAGCTAGGAATAATTCAATTATTGCTTCTGCGAAGTTTGTGCTGCCTGAGGATTTTGATTATGATGCTTACGAAAAATTCTGTTATACAAAGGTTGAAGAGAAGCCTGAAGAATCAAGCGATGAGACTGATATTGATGTCTCCCAAATTCCTGATAGTGACCCTGAGTTGCCGTTCTAAAGTTCTGTAAAAGATGTTAAAAAGGAGTAAGAAACTTGAATGCTTCTTACTCCTTTTATGTTTACTTCTTGATGGTTTGTCGTTTACTTCTGGTCAGTTGTGCAAGGGGAGAATGCTGCTCGTGGTTTTCGATGATGTCATCGTTGAACAGATTGCAATAGTGGCGGGTCATCTTCAGTGTCGAGTGTCCCATGATTTGCTGAAGGGAGAACGCATCGCCTCCGCAGTCCACCAAATACTTACGAGCGAAGGTGTGTCTGAACGGATGGATCGAAGTCCGCTCCACACCTCTGCTGTTGTTGTACTTCACGATGGCGAGCCTCAGGGCGTTCTCAGTCAGGAAACCACCGAACTCATTACAGAACAAGTAATCCGAAGATTCGCCCTCTCTGACTGCCATGTAATCCCTTAGAATGGACACCATCGCAGAGCAAAGAGGGATGACCTGAACCTTGCCGTTCTTCGTGTGCCTGAGAACAATCTGTCTTCGGCTCAGGTCGACATCCTGATTCTGGATGTTGCGGACTGTGGCAGCACGACAACCGCTGTTCAGAAGGAAGTTCACGATGACCCAATTCCGATACTCGCAGAACTTACAATCAGCGTCAGGCTTAGCCAGGAGCGTCAGAAGTTCTTCGTCGGTGTAGGTTTCCTTCACTGTTTCGGCTGCCTTGTAGATTTTGAGATTGGCTTTTGTGTAGCCCTCTTCGTTGCACCACGAGAGAAAACATTTCAGCGTGCGTGTGTAACTGTTGATCGAACTGTCGGACAGCCCTTCCTTTCGCATCTGAAGAATCATGTTGTCGATGGCTGTCGAATTGAGGCGATTGATGGGGAGGGACACATCCAATCTTTTAGAAATTGCGTGAAAATGTTGTTTGTAAGTTGCTATGGTTTTGTCTTTAACTCCTCTCGCTGTGACTGCTGAAATGTAAATTTCAAAAACTTCAGCGAAAGTTGCCTTTTGGGAGTTTCTCATTGTGATACGAGCCATGAAATTCCACCTCTTGAATACTTGATTTTTAGGTGAAATACAAGAGGTCTAAAAGGCAGGCTTGAATGCGTCTTGAACATGACCACAACAACTTTTTGCGCAAAAAAATAAAGAAAAAGTCGTGAAATCAAGTAGATTTCACGACTTTTGGTGGAGATAAGCGGGATCGAACCGCTGACCTCTTGAATGCCATTCAAGCGCTCTCCCAGCTGAGCTATACCCCCATATTTGGTTCGCTGTTCGGACAGCTTCTGTATTATAGCATACCTGCGGAATTTGTCAATAGCTTTTTTTCATTTTTCCAACGTCCATTTTTTTCGCGGTTTTCCGCTTTCGTGGCTGGACAAAGGCTTTCACATGTGCTATCCTATATACAACGATCCTGACAGTAAGCTTTCGGGCTGCCTGAAAGGTGCGAATATGGTGTTTTGCCGCGGAAATTTCCGGGGTCTACTGCTGTTGCCGTACCGTCAGGGTGCGGCAATTTTTGCTGGGGGTGTTTTATGTGGAAACCAGACTCGCGGTGATGAGCATTATCGTGGAAAACGGGGAAATGGTGGAAAGGCTCAACGCGCTGCTTCACGAGTACGGAGAATTTATTATCGGCCGAATGGGCATCCCCTACCGCAAACGGGGCGTCAGCGTTATCGCCATTGCCATGGACGCACCCCAGAATACCATTGCCGCCCTGTCCGGCAAAATCGGAGGTCTGGTCGGCGTCAGCGTCAAAACCGCTTACTCCGGCGTGATCTCCAAAGAATAATTGGGAAAGAGGTATCTACTATGAACAAAAAAGTACGCTGGATCACCGAAACCGCCGTTATGCTGGCGCTTCTCGTCGCTTTGCAGGCGCTGACCAAGGGCTTTGGTCAGTTCGTCACCGGCTCCTGCGTCAACGCCGTGCTGGCCGTTACCGTTCTGACCGCCGGAATGGGCAGCGGCATCGTCGTGGCCGTGCTCTCCCCGGTGCTCGCCTACCTGCTGGGCATCGCGCCGCAGATCCTTGTTCTTCCCGCCATCATGGTCGGCAACACCGTGTTTGTGGTCCTGCTGCGGCTGATCGCCGGTACGGACAGCAGGAAGGTCGGTCAGCAGATCGCCGCGTGGCTCATTGCCGCGCTGGGGAAGTTTGCCGTGCTGTACCTCATCGTGGTAAAGGTCGTCTGCGGCGTGATGGCACCGTCTCTGCTGGCGGCCGGCACGCTGAAGGAGCCGATGCTGAAAGCCCTCCCTGCCACCTTCAGCTGGCCGCAGCTCGTCACCGCGCTCATTGGCGGCGGCATCGCTCTGCTGATCGTTCCCGTAATTCGCAAGGCGCTGCACCGGTAAAATTGCATAGTTTGAGCGCGGACACAGGTCGTGTCCGCGCTTTCCTTTATTCCTCTAACAGGCACACCGCGTGGCAGGCCATGCCTTCGCCGGCGCCGGTGAAGCCCAGCCTTTCCTCCGTGGTGGCCTTCACGTTTACCCGGGAAGCGGCAATTCCTACCGCAAGGGCGATGTTTGCCTCCATCTGCGGGATGAAATCCTTCAGCTTCGGCCGCTGGGCGATCATGGTCACGTCGATGTTGCTCACCCGATAACCCGCCGCAGCGACCTTTTCCGCCACGTTTTTCAGAAGCAGCAGGGAATCCGCACCCTTGTACTTGGGGTCGGTGTCCGGGAAATGCCGCCCGATATCTCCCAGCCCCGCCGCGCCCAGCAGGGCGTCGGAAACGGCGTGGAGCAGCACGTCGGCGTCGGAATGGCCGTCCAGCCCCTTTTCGTAGTCGATCTTCACGCCGCCCAGTATCAGGTCACGGCCTTCCACCAGCCGGTGCACGTCGTAGCCATGCCCGATCCTCATTTGGTTTCCTCCAGCAGAAGCTCCGCGATTTTCAGGTCAAGGGGGGTGGTGACTTTCAGGTTCCGTTCGTCGCCCTCCACAATTTTTACGGAGAAGCCCATCCGCTCCACGGCGGAGCAGTCGTCCGTGAGCTTGGCATTGTCCGCGTTTGCCTTGGCCAGCGCGCCACGGAGAATATCAAAATCGAACACCTGAGGGGTCTGCACGGCGTACAGCGATGCCCGGTCGGGGGTGGACTTCACAATTCTCCCCTCAACGACCTTGATGGTGTCTTTCACGCTCACCGCCGGGGCGGCGGCACCGTAGGTGTTGGCCGCCCGGACTACCCGGTCGATCAGCTGCCAGGAGGCCAGCGGTCTTGCCCCGTCATGGACGGCGGCCAGTTTGACCTTATCCGAAAGGGCGTTCAACCCCAGATTCACCGACTCCTGCCGGGTTTTTCCTCCGGCGACCACGGCGGTGACTTTGTCCATGGTTTTGCAAAGCCCCGTAATGGGCAGGATCAGATCTTCCCGGGTGACGATGACGATCTCCGAAATGGCGTCGCAGTCCTGAAATGCCCGCACTGTCCGGGCAATCATGGGTTCGCCGCCCAGCGGGGCCATGACCTTGTCGATCCCCCCCATACGGGAGGCCGTACCTGCGGCCACGATCACCGCGCCGCAGTATTGCAGCTTCAGCAGCTTCCGCGCCGGGCGGGTCACTTTGGTAATATCCACGCTTACAGCTCCTTTATGAGTTTTTTGAAGAACGCTCCCCGCACCATGAAGTTCTTGAACTGGTCAAAAGCGGCGCTGGCGGGGCTCATCAGCACCACGTCTCCCGGCTCCGCGGCGGCGGCCGCCGCACGGACGGCAGGCTCAAAGCTGCCGCAGTCCACGATCTCCAGAGCCTTCGGGTCATATTCCGGGCAGCGTTCCACCGCTTCCCGTATCTTCTGACCGGTCGCGCCGCCGAGATACAGCTTTTTCACGTGGGCGCAGATCTCCGGGCCAAGCACGTCATAGGGGATGTGCTTGTCGTAGCCGCCGGCAATCAGAATCACCTTTTCCGGGAAGCTGCGCAGCCCCGCAATGGTGCGGCTGGGGCTGGAAGCGATGGAATCGTTGTAGAACCGCACGCCGTCCTTCACCCGCACCAGCTCAATGCGGTGCTCTACGCCGCCGAAGGTTTTGGCGATATGGCGGATGGTCTCGTCGGACACCAGCCCCTCCACCACGGTGATGGCGGCCATATAATTCTCTATGTTGTGGACGCCGGGGATGAGAATGTCCTTGGTGGGGAGAATCGGTTTCCCGTTCCGGCAGATAACGCCGTCTTCGATGCAGACGTAGGCCATGCCCTTGCGGGAGAAGAACCGGGTGGTGCCGTTGCCCCGGAAGGCGGCGGTGATGTCGTTGTCGGCGTTCAGCACCAGAAGGCCGCTTCCGTCCTGATAACGGAAAATGTTCTTTTTCGCGTCCACATATTCCTGCATATCCTTGTGGATGTCCAGATGGTTGGGCGCGAGGTTGGTGACCACCGCTCGCTGGGGGCTGCGCTTCATGTCCATGAGCTGGAAGGAGCTAAGCTCCACCACGGCGAGATCCGTCTCCTTCATCTGCCGTGTAAGGGGAAGCAGGGGCGTGCCGATGTTGCCCCCCAGCCAGACGGTTTTTCCCTCCGCTTTCAGCATTTCGGAGATCAGCGTGGTGGTGGTCGTTTTGCCGTCGGAGCCGGTGACACCAATGATCGGGCAGGGGCAGACCTCGAAGAACGCTTCCATTTCGGAGGTCACCTCCGCGCCCCGGCTGCGGAGCGTTTCGATGGCGGGGTTATTGGGGTGCATTCCCGGCGTGCGAAACAGGATATCCGCCTCCACGTCGTCCAGATAGCCGTCGCCTACATGGAGCCTGCAGCCCATGGCTTCCAGCTCCAGAACCTCGGCGTCCAGCTTTTCCCGGGGCGTCCGGTCGCAGCCCACCACGTTGCAGCCGTATTCCAGCAGAAGCCGAACCAGCGGCCGGTTGCTGACGCCAAGCCCCAGCACCGCGATTTTCTTATTTTTTAGACCCGTAAAGTATGTATCAAAGGCAGAATTCATGGGATATTCCTCTTTTCTGAGAAAATGCAGCTTTTCGGCGAAGCGTCCGCTTGAAAATGCGGACGCGTTTTTCTCTAGTATATCCTTTCCGAAAAGAATTTGCAAGCGGGATTTCACCTTATCGCTTATCCGTTTCGGGGCGTATGCTCCGACCCGCCGGTTGACACTGGCGGCGGAAAGAGATAAGATAAAGGCAGACATGGGGAAACCGCCGTGGTGTCTGCCTTTTTCCTGTAAATGGGGACAAAAAATCACCCCATTCAGGCAGAAGCGGTTTGCCCACCGCATAGCTGCATAATGGGGAGAACAGAGAAATTAACCGCGCACGCCGCGCCGGGGCAGGGGGGACACATCATGCATTTCGTGAAAGCAAAGGGAATATTGTCCGCGAAAAACGGGATGAATCTGTATCGCGGCTGCTCTCACGGGTGCATTTACTGTGATTCCAGAAGCAATTGCTATCACATGGAGCACGCCTTTGAGGATATCGAGGTCAAGGAAAACGCCATCGAATTGCTGAAGGACGCTCTGACCCGTAAGCGGAAAAAGTGCATGATCGGCACAGGCTCCATGACCGACCCCTACATCCCGCCGGAAATGAAGCTGGGAAACGTCCGAAAGGCGTTGGAGCTGGTATATGAATACGGCTTCGGATTCACGGTCATTACCAAATCCAATCGAATCCTGAGGGATTTAGACCTTTTGCAGAAAATGAACGAAAGGACAAAGTGCGTCGTGCAAATGACCCTGACCACCTGCGATGAAGACCTGTGCAGGAAAATCGAGCCGAATGTCAGCACCACGGAAGAACGCTTTGAAGTGCTGAAAACGCTGCGGGATTGCGGGATACCGACCGTTGTGTGGCTGTCGCCGGTTCTGCCGTTTATCAACGACACGGAGGAAAATATTTCCGGCATTCTGGACATGTGCGCGGAGGCGAAGGTTTACGGGGTCATCTGCTTCGGCATGGGCCTGACGCTCCGGGAAGGGAACCGGGAGTATTTTTATGAACAGTTAGACCGGCTGTTTCCGGGGCTGAAAGAACAGTACATCCGCACCTACGGCGATCAATACATGATAGAGAGCGGAAATAGCCAGAAGCTGATGCGGCTCTTCCACCGAAAGTGCGAAAAATACGGGATCGTCCACGACAATGACCAGATATTCCGCTATCTGTCGGCATTTGAAGAGAAGGACGACGGCGGACAGTTGAGCATCTGGGATTAGACGTATCCTGCCCCGTCAGCAGACCGGATTGCGGGGAATGATGATGGCGGCGATGATGTACGCCAGGATACCGCAGCCGCCCATCAGGCTGAACAGCGCCCAGATCAGGCGCACCACGGTGGGGTCGATGCCGAAGTATTCGGCGATACCGCCGCAGACGCCGTCGAGCATTTTATTCTGGTTGGATTTATACAGCTTTTTTTCCATAGCAGCCGTCCTCATTTCTGTTGGTATTCCGGGCGGCTTGCAATACCGCCGTAATTCATGATATGATTATACCATAACACGGCAAGATTGGATAGACCGCTTTTGCGGTAAAATGTGTTTATTTTTCAGGTGTGCCCCAAAGAGGGCAAAGGGAGACATTATGGATCGTATCATTGACAAGGCCGCATGGCCGAGACGGGAGATATTTGACTTTTTCAGCGGAATTTCCAACCCGTTTTACGCCGTCACATTCCGCCAGGACGTGACGGAGCTTCGGAATTACTGTAAGGAGCGGTAGATTTCCTTTTATTATGGCCTGATTTATCTTTGCTGCAAGGCATTGCGGGACGTGCCGGCCTTTGCCTGCCGGATACGGGGAGAAAACGTCGTGGAGCTGGGGGAGCAGAAGCCCAGCTTTACCGATCTCAAAAAAGGAAGCGAGCTGTTTCATATCGTGACCATGCCCTGTGAGGGATCAATCGCCGAATTCTGCGAGAGAGCCAGAGAGGTCAGCGGCAAGCAGGATTGTTTCATCGACATGGCGGGGCAGGCGGACGATTTGATTTATTTCTCCTGTCTGCCGTGGATGGACGTCACCGCCGTGACCAACGAACGGGAGTTATTGGCCCCAAACGCCAGAGACGATTCCATCCCCAGAATCTGCTGGGGGAAGTATACTTTGGAAAACGACCGGGTGTATCTGGGAATTTCCGTGGAGGTCAACCACCGGCTGATTGACGGGGTACACATCGGGCGCTTCGCGGAAGCGCTGACCCGGCGGATACAGGCATTAAAGTGAAACAAAGCGTCTGCGATCATTGACCGCAGACGCTTGAATATTTGTCCGGCGCTTATTTATGGAAATGGTTTTTCCGAAACACACGGGTATTTTGAGGTGAAAGCATCAGAAGAATTCTTTTTCAAAACTCTTGCGACATCTTTCTGAACGTGATATGATAATAAAAATCTTCGCATTATTTACAATTCCTATTATGAAGCACTTACAGAAAGGAAGAAATACGATGGAAGTTAAGAAAATCAATCTCGGAGAAGCCGCCATTGGGGCGGGGAAGAACGCAAAAGCCTTCTTGGGGAAGACAAAAGATACAATTATCAAGGCAGTTGACCAAAACGGCGATGGTTCTTTTGACTTTAAGGATGTGTCTGCAATGGCAGATTCGATTGGTAATGCAGCTCAGAATGCTGCCAATGCCATGAGAGATAATGCAGAAGCAAGAAACCGGGAAAAGGAGAGAAAGGCGCTACAGCCCGTTTTCCTTGAGGATTTGGATAGCACCGATTTTACGCTTTCAAAGTTGATTCGTGCTGTGGATATTGATAAGAAACATGCGGAGAGTGAAGTGTGTAAGGGTTCGGTTGGCTTCATTTCGGAGCAGAAAGAACTGCGCATTGTGAATATCTACAAGAATATGATTGGCGCATTTGGTATATCGTTATATCCTGATGCAGACAGCGAAATTTATTACATTGACCCGAGTGACAGGGATAAGTATATTGCGCTGGATGACTATTTTGGCTATCTGAAAATCGCGAGAGTCAATGAGCTGCAAAAAATTGCTCAGGATTTAGGTGCAAAGCATTTTCGGGTCACCTACAGAGAGAAGAAGGCATCCATAACCAAGAATGATATGAAAGCAAAGGGCAATGTAAGGGCTGGTGCTGCCGAAGCGGAGCGCAACCTTTCCATATCGGACAACTCCAATATTGAGGTTGCGGCCGAGATGCAGTGCTTAGGACATGCGCCTATTGAACCAAAGCTCCTATACCTTCGCGGTGAACCCAGTATTCAATCGCTGATTGCGCTGAGGATGGATAAGAATTCTCAAATGTTTCATCAGGAGTTCAGTCTGAAACTCAGTAATTCTTCCGGAATAAAGGAGAAGGATGCGGTGAAAATTGATGCCGCATTGAAGGCAATGAAGATTTCTGGAAATACCACGGTGGTTTCTGAGGCACAGAGTGAATCCAGAAGATTTTTTGAGTATGAAGTGGATTTCTGAAAAGGATGCATAAGCACTGTTACAAAATAGTCGCGGGGGAGAAATAAGGAGGGATTCCCATGGAAAAGAGCAATATCGACGAGAAAATCAAACTTCTGACGGGAAGCGGCATGTGGCACACGCAGGAGGTGGAGGACTTGCCCTCCGTCCATCTGTCCGACGGCCCCCACGGCCTGCGCAAGCAGGAGGAAAAGGAGCGCCAGAACAACGTCAGTCTGGTGTCCACCTGCTATCCCACGGCCAGCGCCTTAGCCTGTTCGTGGAATGTGACCGCGGCGGAGCGGCTGGGCAGGGCAGTTGCGAAGGAAGCATGGAACGCGGACGTTGCCGTGCTCTTAGGGCCGGGCATCAACATGAAGCGTTCCCCCCTGTGCGGCAGGAATTTTGAGTATTTCAGCGAAGACCCCTTTCTGGCCGGACGGCTGGGCGCGGCCTATGTCAGTGCCGCGCAGGGCGAAGACGTGGCGGTCTCCCTCAAGCATTTCGCGGCCAACAATCAGGAGACCAACCGGCAGACGTCCAACAGCCAGATCGACGAACGCGCCCTGCGGGAGATTTATCTCAGCGCCTTTGAATATGTGGTGAAAACGGCGCGCCCCGCGACAATCATGGCGTCCTACAACCGCCTGAACGGGTATTATGCCTGTGAAAACCGCCACCTGCTCACGGAAATTCTCCGGGAGGAATGGGGCTTTGGCGGGGTGGTCATTTCCGACTGGGGCGCCTGCGCGGACTTGGCGAAAGCCGTGAAGGCGGGTATGGACCTGGAAATGCCGGACAGCCACGGAATCCATGCCCGGAAGCTGAAAGCGGCGCTCAAGGCGGGGGAAATCTCAGAGGAAGATATCGCCAAGGCCGCCGGAAGAATCGAAAAACTGGTGAAAAAGTACGCGCCGGACAACAGAGCGAAAAAGGATACGTCGGACGCCCACGAGATTGCAAAGCAGCTTGCCTGCGAAAGCGCCGTCCTGCTGAAAAACGACGGGATACTCCCGATTTCTCAGGATGCGGACGTAGTGGTCATCGGCGCTCTGGCGGAGCAGATGCGTTTTCAGGGCGGCGGCAGCAGCCATATCAACACGGCCAGCTTCCCCAATGCGCTGGACGCGCTGCGGAAGCTTGGGGTGACGGTCACTTACGCGCCCGGATATTCTCTGAAAGACGAGGAAAACCGGGAATTGGAGGAACAGGCGCTGGCTCTGGCCGCGGGGCAGAAAACGGTTCTGTTTTTCGGCGGCCTGACCGACCAGTACGAGGGGGAGGGCTACGACCGGGAAAGCCTTGCCATGCCCGCAAACCAGCTGCATCTGCTGAACAAAATCTGCGAAGTGAACCCAAATGTGGCAGTGGTGTCCTTCAGCGGTGCGCCCTATGACATGGCCTTTGAGAACAGGGTGCGGGGCATTTTACAGATGTACCTCGGCGGCGAGGCCGTGGGGGAAGCCTGCGGCGAGCTGCTGACGGGTCGGGTGAATCCCAGCGGAAAGCTGGCGGAATCATGGCCTTACGCGGTGGAGGACACGCCATGCCATGGATTTTTTGCCACCGGCAGCGACGACATTGAATACCGGGAGAGCTTTTTTGTGGGATACCGGTACTACGACAGCTTTGGGATTCCGGTGCGCTTTCCCTTTGGCTTCGGGCTGAGCTATACGACCTTTGCTTACGACAATTTGAAACTGAGCAGCGAAACCTACGAGGGCGGAAAGCTGCAAGTTTCTCTGGATGTGACCAACACCGGCAGCGCGGCGGGGGCGGAGATCGTGGAGCTGTACGTGGAAAATCCGCCCGCCGATTATCTGCGGGCAAAGAAGGAGCTGAAGGGCTTCCAAAAGGTCATGCTGGCGCCCGGCGAGACGAAGCGCGTCACGATGGAGCTGGACGAAAGAAGCTTCTCCATCTTCGACGAAGGCCGGTTCCGGATGATCGGCGGTACATACCGGGTGCTTATCGGAAGCTCTGTGCAGGATATCCGTCTGGCGCAGACGGTAACAGTGCAGGGCGAAGCCTGTACGCACAATGACCGGGAGAGACTTTCCGACTACTTCCAGAAAGATCTGCACGGCGTGACCCGGGAGCAGTTCGCGGCGCTTTACGGAAAGCCCCTCAGCCACTTTGACGACCGGAAGCCGGGGGAATACAGCCTGTATGACTCCCTGAACCAGCTGGCGGAAGCGTCCCCCATCGCGAGAATGGTACGCAAAGCGGCGCGGCCGCTGGTGTATTCCATGTTCAAGGGCATCCCCCACGATGATCCGCAGGTCGTTATGGTCCTGATGGGCATGGAAAACGGCATGATCGACACCGTGGTATGCCAGAGCGGCGGAATGCTGCCCATGCGGGTGGCGGAAGCCATGGTTTTGCAGGCGAACGGCCATCGCGGCAAGGCGCTCCGGAAGCTCATAAGGGGATAATGCGGATGAAAAACAGTTTGGATAAGAGAACAAAATGGTGCTACTGCATCGGCGCGACGGGGCGGGACGCCGCCTACGCGCTGGTGAGCATGTATCTGCTCACCTACGTCCAGTACACCATGAAGCTGACCGTCGCCCAGTTCGGCGTGATCTCCGCGGCCATCGTGGTCTGCCTGATCTGGGACGCGGTCAACGACGCGCTGATGGGCATTATCATCGAGAACACCCACTTCAAAAGCGGGAAATTCAAGCCGTGGATCATCGTCGGCGCGGTTCTGAACGCGCTGGTGATCGTGGCGCTCTTTACCCTTCGGCCGCAGGGCTGGGGCTTTGTCGCCTTTTTTGCCACAGGGTATCTTCTCTGGGGCATGACCTACACCATGAACGACATCGCCTACTGGGGAATGCTGCCCAGTCTGAGCAGCGACCCCAAAGAGCGGGACACGCTGGTGACGCTGATGAGCGTATTCATCTGCGTCGGCCAGTTCGCGGTGGCGGGGATCGTGCCCACGGTGGTGGCGGGAAACGCGATTCAGGCGTACCGGGTGACGGCGCTGATCGTCGCGCTGGCGTTTATCGCGTTCCAGACTTTAGTGGTTCTGGGCGTCCGGGAAGCGCCCCGCAGGGACGATGCGGAGAAGGTGACGCTTCGGAAGATGTTCACCATCTTTATGCGGAACGATCAGCTGGTGCCCATCGGCATTGCGTCCCTGCTGTTCAACATCGGGAACGGACTGCTGATTATCTTCGGCGTGAATTTCTTCTATTTTGAGTTTGGCTACGCGGACAGCGGTGATCTGATTTTTCTGTTCACGGTGATGTACGGGCTGGGGACGCTGTTTTCGCAGGCGCTGTATGCTTTCCTTTCCAGCCGGATGCACCGCATGGCCATCCTGAAGATCTGCATGGCGGCCATCGCTGTGGGCTACGGGATGCTGATGGGCTTCGGCTATGTGCTGCCCAAAAACGTGGTGCTGCTGAACGCCATCGGGTTCGTCATTTTCTTCTTCCAGGGGCTGTACAATCTGGCGGTGATCGTGATGCTCAACAATACCATCGAGTACGACGAGCTTCGCTTCGGCGAGCGCCACGACAGTGTCATTTCCGCGATCCGTTCCTTCTCCGTCAAGCTGGCGGGGGCGGTGAATCAGGGAATTTCCGCGCTGGTGCTCATTATCAGCGGCATTTACACCGTCAGCCAGAACATCTCGGGGCTGGAAATTGAAGTGGGAAAGGGCGGCATGACCAGCGCCCAGGCGTTGGAGAAAGCCAACGCTTTCACGGCGCAGGTGCAGCCCCGGCAGACGCTGCTGCTGAGAATCGGCATGGTGGTCATTCCGGTTCTGGCGCTGACGTGTGCCTATGTTCTGATCCGCAAAAAGTACAAAATTACGGAAGAAGCCTATCAGAAAATGGTCGCGGAGATCGCGGCGCGATAATCCTGTAATATCGAGGGCGGCTGCCAACTGGCAGCCGCCTTTCATGTAGAAATTTTGGCATAAATTTTGTGCGGAATGCCAATAGCCGCTGCCTTTACACAGACGGCAAAATGCGGTAAAATTATTGCGATATTTGTGGATAATTCTGATTTTCTGCAATGAAAAATACGTTTTAATACTATTTCCTGATTAAAATCTTAAGGCAATACCGCACATAAAAAGGTGCCAAATACCGCCGAGTGTGATATAATAA
>ERZ827478.429-NODE-429-length-43871-cov-3.593459_pt1 | contig 43871 bp, 50 predicted proteins | sample MGYA00519705_ERZ827478 | MGnify/ENA primary metagenome ERZ827478 (study PRJEB31778, sample SAMEA3449318) | human gut metagenome | biome: human gut; feature: human-associated habitat; material: faeces | place: United Kingdom | collected 2010/2012 ...
CCATACATTAAAACTGTAAAATTATGCAGAGCTTCGTCTTTTAATCTGTACACATGTGAACGTTCTATATGGTACTTATCCATGAGCCTTTCAATATGTCCTTTGCTTCTATCAATAAAGAACTCCGCAAGTATTTCTTGCTGCTGTCTCGGAAGCAAATATAACGTTCTTTCTATCGTTTGAACAAACTTTTCTGCCAACTCTTTGTTTTGTTGTAGCTTATCCCTTTTCACGATGTTATTCAGCAAATGGTCTTCACTTTTACTCGCTCCACCCTCAACAGCTTCGCTATCTGTCGCACAACCCTTTAAAGCAGCAAAATCATTTTCAAGCCATATCAGCTGACTGTCCACATTCTCTAAAAATCTTTTACGCTGTCCATATAAACGTAGGTCTGATATGGATTCACTTATCCAGTTCATTCAACCCCTCCATGTCAATTTTCAACTCTTCTTTTAAAATTTTATCCACATGATACCAGTAAAGCTCATCATGTATGTGCTCTCTAAACATATCCGTTACTGTATCAAGAAACTTTATCAAACGTTGTTGTCCAAAACCAAAATTTCGATTTAGATTGATAAGCGACACTTTAAGTATCTGCTCTATCAGCTTTTTACTTTGCTCCTCTCTTTCTTTTGTGACAAGCTCTTGTATAGAGGCTTGCATCTGCTTTGATAACTTTTGTCTCGCTGGTACTCTAGCTTTCATCTTTTTCGCTTCCTCTCTAGCAAACCACTAATATACAAAATCATACAAAAGATTAACGCGCTACCATACAAAATCATCAGGATTAAAAGAACCCACCAATATCGTAAAAACACAGTGAAAGGTATATGTAAAGCTAAAGTTATTGTTGCCACTAAGCAGATAAGAGAAATTATAATGCTTAAGATTAAATATACATTGTTATTTTTCATTGAACACCAACTCACTCATCTCCCCAACACACTTGCTTGTATCTGGAATATTTATGTACGTTCCGCACATATCGCAGTGAATTTGTGCACGTGCTTTATTAGGAAGATAGCTAAGTGTCAGGATGTGAAATCCTTCCTCTCCGCATATGGGGCACCTTGGTTGTTTGCTCTCTCTCCGATTCCACACCTTCTCCGCTTCTTCTTTTGCGCAGTAATCAACAGATTCGTCTACCCACTTTGTAGCAAGATCACATTTGCTGCACTTTGCTCTTACTTGCTTGGGCATAAAATCTAATCTATACTCAAATTTCGTTTCCCCACCACAGCAAGGACACTTTTTTAATTTAATTTCTTTCATTTTTGTTCACCTTCTTTTTGCAACGTCCGAACTATGCGCGCGATAGCTTCCGCATCATTTCTCTGTACTCCTTGGCTCATAAGCAGCTTTATGAATCTTTTTCGTGTCATCTTATCTCACCGTCCACCAATCCAAAACTTCTATTGCCATGATACAGTGGTCTTGTAAACAAAGCTCACCCCTATAGACATATAGCACCTTTGCTAAAATCTCTTTTCCTGTGTATTCATCAGCAGGCAAATACTCTCTTAAATACAGATAGTCACCCACTTCATACAATCGGTCATCTTTTCTAACCTCAAAATTTTTGTTATTTTTCAAAATATCATTAAAATGCATTGGGTATATCTTTAACTCATGTAACATTTTCACTCCTCCTTCGCGCCACACCATTTCCATGCTTCACGTTTGCCCCAATGGCATGGCGCTCCTTCTGGCGCAACACAAATATTTTCTTCTTTAGGTCTCCAATATGCACACGTTTCACAATCTTTTGGGATGAATTTCATCGCCGCATCGCGCTCACGCTTCACCTGCTCCAGCTGCTTGACGCAGTCAAAATACCACCGCTTATAGTTTTTTAACTCTGCTTTTAGAATAAGCAGTTCGCTCGCTTCTCTGCCACTCACTGTCTACACCTCCAAATCCATTTTTACTCCGCAATTAGGGCAATATCTTGATTTTATCGTAATTCCTTTGTTCCCTATGGTATACTTGCCGCAAGCAGAACACGCAAATACAAAGGTCAGATTTCCCCAAATATTTTTGCGATACGTTTTAAGCCATTTTCCACACGTTACTAAATCTCTTTTTGTCTCCACTTCTATTCCTCCGGCAAGCTAGGTAATGGCATCCAGTGGGTGACAACATAATCAAGAGTGCAACAATCAATTTCCCAATCCTTGTCTTCAGTATCATAAAAACCTATGTACACCTGGAGTTCATTAGCATCTCCATGAAAGATTACACAGACTAAATATATGTCATCTTTTTCCGGCAGCCTATCTTTTACATTTATCCACTCCATATCAATCACCGTCCTCCATTGAAGTTTTTCCTGTCATTAACTCATCGATTAAAATATCCCTAAGCTCTGCCAAGTATCTATTTTCTTCGGTATTGAGATAATATACATGTTGCTTCCATGTGTTTAATATCATCATCAATACAGACGAAACCATTTCTTTACTTCTATTTTCAAATTTAATTTCGTTTTTATTTTTGGTTGCTGTAAAGTAATCACTTTTTTCTATCTTTTGCGCACCCAAACTTTTTAAAAACTCGTTTAACTTGACATCGTTTTTATCTTGCTTGTATAAACTTAAGTTGAATCCAAACGATTTTGCTAAGTTTTCATTTATAGTAAGCTTGCAAGCGTTTTTTTCTCTAACGATTCTATTTATATCTGATACTATATCTTGAATTTTTCTGTGCTGTTGCTTCCGCTCTTGAAACGCTATAAAGTGAGACGGAACTAGACTGTAGTTATCGCTTTTGATATCTTCTATTGTGACAGTACTGCAAAACCCAGGCTCACTTTTTCGGCGTTCTATCACCTCTAAAGCTTTTTTTATATTTCCTTGTGAAAATATTTTTACGTTTTTCTCATATACTCTGTTTGTATGTGAAGCTCCTCCACACTGTCCCCTCTGCTCTCTTTTTTCCACCTCATAGGTGCTTCTCATATCTATAAAAGTAACTTTTGTGGTATCTTTCTTTTTGTTAAAAACAACAATGCATGTAGGAACATTGGTTGCTTCAAACATTGAATCAGGACACGTTATCACAATATCAACCAAGTTTTTTTCTATTAAATATTTTCGAATTTCTTTTTCTTGACTATTTTCAGTGCTAAGTATTCCGCACGGCATAATTAATGCCGCTTTTGTATCTATCTTTTCAATCGCTGTTAGTATGAAAGCATAGTTCGCATTGCTTTCTGGCGGCAACTCGCACCTGCTGAATCGCGGCTCAATTTGTGCAAATGCGGGTAATTTCCACTTTATATTATATGGCGGATTAGAAATCAAGCTTGACATTGAACCAGCTCCTTAAGCCTTCCAAAACTTTCCGATTTCTCAATTTTATACACATGAAATATTTCATTTGATAGTACGTCCGCGTGGTATATTTCACACTCGATATTTCGCAAAATCATATTAAACGCTAAGTACGGTATAACTTTTTCATCTAACTCGAACAGCTTGAATGTTGAATTTTTATTTTGATTCCATTTTTGAATCGTTAATGCACCACTTCCTGCGCACATATCAACTATTTCTGTGTCATCTCCTACCAGTAATCCCACTAGCTCAGCAAGACTTTTAGGAGTAAAATCTTGTTTTTTATCTTTTCTATCTGCCTCATAATACTGAAATATTTTTTGAAGCCAATCAATACTTAAATCTTGCACTATATCTGCAAAGCCTTTGATTTTTTCAATATCGTTTTCTTTGCATACTGTAAATAAAACTTCTGATAAATCTTTCACACTGTCTACTTTAAAATTTTCCAGTGTTTTACGGCAAATTTCTGAAAGTTCCACTTTATTCTCCTCTCTCCATTCTTTTTGCTATCTCATATACTATCCCGCATTAAACGAAGCCAAAACAACGCCTTTTTCTATGGATTTATCAGCCACTCCAATCCTTCGGCACTTCACAAGGCTAGGATTTTCTGCCCAAGTATAGTCCCATTGAGATACAGTACCCCAAATTTCTCCATTTGGGTGTATCTTAACTGCTTCTTCTTCGCTCTCTGCGCAAACAATAGCAGAATCATATGTATCGTAATCCACGTTTACATCTTGCGTTAATAAATATATGTTCATATATACTTCTCCTTTTAAATCAACGTCACAGTTACTTTCTTGCCCAATGCTTCTGCTATCAGCTCCAAAACATCCAATTTTACCCTTTCGCCTCTTTCCATCTTTCGGAGCGTAGTTACAGATATTCCCGCCTTATCAGCAAGCTGCACTTGTGTCATATGCTGAAACTCTCTTAATGCTCTCAATTCCTGTTCTATTGTCATTTTTCAGTTATCCTTTCTCTCAGATAAAAACTTTTTTGTGCCCCATTTTCGGCTTCGGCTAGGTCTTTTTTTCTTTAAGTATGGGGTGCCCATATGCATATAACACTCTTCGGGGGGGGATTTTCCTTAACTGCCCTGTATCTATCAGATAATGACAGCAGTAATCATTCCGGTTGCACCCTTGCGATATACTCCTGTAATAATAACATCCAATGCATTTCATTCTTTTTCCCTTTCCAGCCTATACAGCTTGTCCAGTGCCTCTTGCAAAGGGCAGTTTTTACACTCATAATCGTTATCTTTGCAGATAATGGCGCAGCCTTTTCCGCCTGTCTTTTTTAGTCCTACTTGCTTAAATGCGGGGTAAAATTCAGTTAGATTTTCCATTTTTAAGCCTCCGAAATATATACTCTGATGTATGGCTCTTTTGCGTAAAATTTCTCAACATTCAGTTGCACAACGCATGAATCGTCCTTATAGGCTATGCCATTTAATGCATCACACACCGCTTTAGCGATATTGTCTGCATCAGGTTTTTTTGTTGGCTTTATTTCATCCTCAAGCATTTCCAGAACTCTTTTTCTTGATGTACTCTTGGGAATTTGAAAGTACGCACATATCGTGACAGATACCGCACCTGAAAACACGCCTCTGCACTGTGTCAGATAAGCTGTCGCAATCTCTCGCTCATAATCTTTTGTTTTTTTCGGTGTATATACAATCGTTCTGTCCCTAAGCTTTGCAGCTCGCGGTCTTTCTTTCCCCTGTGGTGCTCCTAATACCGTGAACTGTGTCATCATAAATATTCCCCCAAATCAAAGTTTTCAAAATCGTCCAAGTCGTAAGTTGTTTCTCTCTTGGGCTTTGCTGTCTCCACAGCCGTTTCATCTTCCCATCTTCTGCCATTTAACCACGTTGCAGGTAGTGGGATATATCTGCCGTTTTCCTTTTGCCAGTCAAAAGAGGCTTTTTGCGCTTCCAGTGCCTTTTTCATCTTTTCAAATAATTCCCTATCAGGCTTTATCTTCAAGTATGCTTTTTCTGCTGTTGCCTTCGCTTGCTTTTTAGGATACAAAGGCCAAAACTCTGAAAACGGCACATGCGCGCGCGTAGTGTCTCCTTTACTCTCCTTTACTTTACTTTCCTCTTCTTTCCTTTGTTGTGAAATGTCAGCATTTTTTTGAATAATGTTTACATTTTCTTCGATAATGCATGCATTTTTCGGTAAAAGGGCGCACTCAACCAAGAGGTATTGCTTTTTGATTTTGACTTGCTTTCTGCGGTCTACTGCTTTTAGATACCTCAACTGTATTCCTTTCGATGTCAGAATACCGTATCTTTCAAACATGTCTTTATCAAAAATACCTCTTTTTATAGAAGCACTCACTATTTCAGAAACAACGCTGCCACCCGTACTGTTGCGCTTTGCGAACAACAACGCCACCTCATTTGTCCATTCACAATAGTAACCTTCGCCCCCATAAATGCGCTGCAAGAGCTTGACGACTACTGCAAATCCCTGTAAACCAAATTCTGCTTCTATTAACTCAAACTTACTGTCCAATTCACAATCCAAAGGAAAATATGGAATCCCATCTTTCATAGTTTCCTCCGATTTTTCACTATCTGCCGTACGGAAACGCCAAGACCACCCGCGAATGCAAACAATCAGGGAACCCCCGTATATATCAGACTTAGTTATTCTTTAAAAACTTTCTTGCGCCTTTTGCGCTCCAAAATATAGATTTTGCCCTTATCATGTTAAGAAATCGTTTTTATTCTGTGTAAATATTCATCTAAAATTGAAAATTTATTTAGGTATATATCATACTTTGATTGGTGCTTACCAATACTTATTTGAAGTTGTTGAACCTTGAATGAAGGTACTACGTAAAACTTATCGGTATTACCTCCATCTCGTGCAACAAGTATGTAAATATCACATGTTGGATTTTTCTTTCTCAATGCAAAAGAATAAAACTCGCACATTTGAGGGCTTTTATATAAAGCGGAAACTTTAACATCTATCTTCAAAATTCCATCAACAAGTAAATCATAAGGATAATTTTGTGACATCATTTCAACCGAGAAACCTTTACTAGACAAAAGTTCGCAAACTTCTCTCTCTACTTTCTTTGCTTTTGATGTATCGTTGTCCTGTACGGTTAATCCTAATTTTTTAGCCCAACCATAGTATCCTAATGTCTTTGAAATTTTGTTTGTTAATCTGTCATTTCCATAGAAATCATGTATATCCGTTCTGGTTGGCATCAAGTTATTTCCTATGTGCCGTGATACTTCTAAAATATCCGCTTCAATCATCTCATTTGTCCAAATTGTTGCCATAATACCACCTCCATTTCACTTCCTGCGCTTTTGTATTCACGGGATAAACGCTAACCCTCAGTTAAAAGGCAAGTCCCCGTCGTCCATAATTTCCTCAAAACCTCCGCTTTCAGGTGTGTACTGCACATCAGCACTGCCTTGCTTTTCCTGCTTGCTGTCTGCAAACTCTACCTTTTCCGCTAAAATTTCAAAGGCTTTTCGTTTATTGCCGTCTTTGTCTGTGTAGCTTCTGGTTTGGATAGCTCCTTGAACGGCTATTTTTCTGCCTTTTTTAAAGTATTTACAGATAAATTCTGCTGTACCTCTCCATGCTACAATGTCGATAAAATCCGCTTGTCTTTCTTCTCCCGCCTTTTGATACGGACGGTCAACAGCTATGCTAAAGCCTGTTACCGCATTGCCGTTTTGTGTATGCTTTAGCTCTGGGTCAGCTGTCAATCGACCGATTAAAACTACGCTATTCAAAAATTCCACCACTTTCTATAAATTAATTTTGATTCGTTCCAATCTGGATATTTACTTTGTAAATATTGCTTAAACTTTTCTTTAATCTCTTTTCTTTTTGGTGTATGGTCGTAATCATGGTGACACTGCATACACATTGTGCCGATATTCTCCTCTATACCAAGTCCACCTTGCGAACGTGCGATATAGTGCGAGTTTGGCATGGCGTATGGACTATGACATATAATGCATTCATGTCTGTCTCTTTCCCATACCTTGTCTTTGACCGCCTTTGATATATCAAGTGCTTTCGTTCTTTTCTTCATTCTTCCACCTGTCCGTTAAGGCTGCAAGTTGCTCCGGCGTATATGTTTCAATGCCTTGCTCTTTTGCCTCAAACACAACCTCATTTATCAATGCTGCCATTTCTTTTTTATCGTAAGTCGATGAACCGTAGTATACGATAACCCTTGTACAGTCTTTCACTTTGCTTCCGTCTATAGTCTTGACGATGTTTCCCAATCCTCCGGCTTCCCAATGTCTTGTAAAGCTTTCAATTGCTTTATCAGGAAGAAGTAAGCACTCCCATACCCCTACCCTGCGAATCATTTCAAGATAAACATTTTCTTTTGTCGTCTCCAGCTTTTTTGCGATTTTATCGCATAAAACCCACATATATGCGTTGGCATCTAGGGAACGTTTCCCGTAGTCCTCTTTTAGTCTTGCTGTATACTGCTTATCTTTTTTCGATTGGCAAAAGTGCTTTACAACACCAGATTCTTTTGCTTGAAGCATAAGCCATATGCCTTCACTGTCGGTCATCCACTTTGCTTTTTCAAATGTTACCTCTGTCACTTAGAAACATCTTCTTTCTTTGGATAGAGAACAAAAACTCTTTCCGATTTTCTTTGTCCTCTAGCCTTTCTCCAAATAGCAAGCCCATTTATTTTTCCGTGCGCATCATACTCTATCTTAGACACAATAAATTTATCATTCGTAGCTTTTTTACCTTTGCCATTAGTAAAAATTTCAACATATTCAGAGGATATCCATATATAAGGAGCAGTATAGAGTTCTCTTCCAATTCCCCAAGTGAAACACGCTCTTTTAAAGCTATCGGAAGCTTCTCCTTTTTCTTTCTCTGTTACACTTTCTGTCCCGCAATTATCCTTCCAAATCCATTCATTTCCGACTTTTATGCCAACGGAGCAGTACAGATTTCCTTTACACTCATAATATCGGCATTGCCACATATCACATCCAACTGTTTCGTCAAGAATATTCATGTCACAACGTGCATCTTTATATAGCAAAAGACTTACTCCATTTTCACTGATAGTCGCGACACGGCACTGTATTTCGTCAGCCTTCAATCGTCTAAAGCTTGTCATTTTATTTCACCTGCAAATTCATACTTGTTTTAAGCTCTGCGCCTTCAAGTTCTTTGCCTTCTTTCATCAGCTTTGTAACATCTGCTTTTGGAATTTTTACTGTGGTTTCCGTAATGCATAAGTCTGGATACTGCTCTTTGAACGCTTCTTCATCAGCTATGTACAAAGATGTTGATTTTCTGAAAGAAATAGCATTTCTCGGTGTTTCCAATCTCTCCATACCGATAGCCTGCATGGAGCAAGACAAATAATGTTTCAGGCTATCAATCTGTGTTTTTTTTGACTTCATACGCCTGTCCAAAGCGTCTTTTTCCGCTTTTATCGCGGCAATTTCAGCCTCTTGGTTTTTTATCATACATGCGATATTATCTGCTTTTTCATTAAACTCACCCTTGATACCCTCTAATGTATCTGCTACAGCTTCAATCGGGACTTCTTCATCCTCAACTGCCTGTAAAAATTGATTATATTCGTCACTGATTTCATATAGCTTCATTTGTCTAAGTCAATCCTCCACTCATACTGATAAAATTCAACGTCTTTGTATATAAAAAACTTCTTATAAGGATTCATCCAGTCATCTTGCTCTACTGTGACTAGTACCTCTCCCACGGCACTAGCTAAAACTTCAATACGGTCTGTAACTCGAACACCGCCATTAAAAATTGGATACAGATTGGCTTTGCACTCTTGCTGTAGTTCTGTATATCCTTTGTACAGCTTTACCAAGTACTCTACATCATCAATGGTATTCTGCTTGTCATCTGCAAATGCTGGGTGATTTCTAGTCTTCATTTGACATACCTTACCTTTCCTTGCTATAATAAATATGGTTTTTATTTCTATTGCCCTTTGTCGGTGTTCCAGCACCAACAGGGCTTTTTCTTTTTTTACTTAAAAGGTGATGGACTACTGCCAGCAAAGCTATCCCTGCGATACATACGGCTTGTCCTATAAAGAACCCTGCTGCATCTAGTCTGCCTTGCTCAAAGCTCCCGACTACACCAAGGGCTGATATAGTCAAGGCGAAAGTTAGTCCGATTGTCACCCAATCAAATATTTTCTTCATTTAGTCTTCTCCTATCACTACCTGTGGTAGCTTAAACTCTATACCTATAGCCTTGTATAAGGCGCATAGTTCCTTGAGTGTTAGCCTCGAAGCATCTTTTCTACGTTCGTTAACTGTACTTCTGGATACACCTAACTTAACTCCCAGTTCTTTTGCATTTAAACCGTTTTTCTGCATGCAGTGTTCTATTACAGCCGATGCTTGCTTTTTATTTTTTTCAAGCACAAGGTCTTTTCCGTATGTTACTTTTGGCATTTTCTCACCTCCTTTCTGTGATTTTAATTAACATTTTATGTGAATTTAATTCACCAACCTTTCTCTCTGTTTTTGTTTTAATTGCCCTGCCTCCCATATAGTGGTAAAATTTGTTGGGGATGAGGTGATTATTATGAGATTAAATCCAGATTGTATTAAGGACATACTTCTATATCTAGAAAATAATGAACAGTTAATAATATCTCCAAATGATATAATTAAACGTGTAGAGCATAATGTGCCTGAACTTCAGCAATATTCCTTTGACGAACTCATCTACCACTCAAAGCAATGCGATTTATCTAATTTTATTACTAATTTCAAAACATATATTCACGGAGGAATAAACATTTCGTGTCTTACTCCAAAGGCGCATGAATTTCTCAAATATATACGTACGGATACTACGTGGAATAAAATCAAAGACAGGTTGAAAAAACTAGCAGTTCCTACGATGACTGCCTTAATAGAAATTGCAATAAAAACTGCGACCCAATAATGATGTACAATTGTCTTTTATAACACATCCATAGTGAGTGTTAACTGTGCTGCTTCACCTGCATTAACTTGTAAATTAAAACTAGTAACAGTTTTCAACTCTACCCCATTAAGATAAAGGTGATATGTAGCACCATCTTTTTTTATATCCAAGGTTGGATATTGTTTTTTATATTCTTCTGACATCTCATAGACTTTCATTCTCTTTTCTCCTTTCTAATCACTTACTTTGAACATCAATATTAAGTAAAATTTCTTTTGAAGCCAATTCATCTGCCAATGAGTTGGCTTTCTTTAATAGTTTTAATAGTTTTTTTGCTTTCTTTGTTGCTTCTACTACCTGTGAAGTATCTACATCAATAACAATGTAGCCTTTCGCTTCTTCTTTTGGTATGTAATTTTCCATTTTCTTTTTCTCCTTTCTTAGTAGGTTTTTGTTAAGCGATGTTGTCTTGCTCTATTAACGGATAAATCCCTACTCCTTTTAACAAGTCATAGATAAACAATCGGCCTTTTTGTGTCCAGTAAGTATGAATTCTACTGTGCTGTTTACCGTCAGAACCGTTGTATACTTCTGTTTTTGATTTGGTATACCCTTTGTCTGCGTACTTTTGATACAGTAACCATACCCCACCTTGCTTAAACTGCACCTTGTTTTCATGCAAAATATTATTTAGCCAGATTGCACTTTTGCCATAGTCTTTCGCTATCTGTGTGGCTGATACCACATCAGGCGTTTGCAGTACAACATCGTAATAGCTTGCTTTTGGGCTGAATTCTGCCAGCATTTGTTTTTGTTGTAGATTTTCAATTTCTAAGCATTGAATTTTTTTATCTGCAATTTTTAAAGCCCTTGCCATTACCTTTTCAGGACTGTTCCATTCTTTTTCTAGCTGAATAAAATATTGACGTGCCTGCTTTCCTTTTTCGTTACGCTGTAACATGGAAATTTCTTTTGCCATTTCGATTGTTAGTTGGTGGTCTGTATATGTAGTTTCGTTTCCTTGAGCTGTTAGTCTTTTTTGACTAATAGCTAAATAGTCTACATTCTCATAAAATCCATATTCTTTCATACGGTCAAACCATTTCGTATACTGGGTATTACTTTCTAAGAATTCATGTAACTCTCGGCCCATTACTGTGGGGCGTTCATTTTCGTATGTCACTTTTATTAAATTTGTCATAGTTACTCCTTTCTTTTTTTAATTTGAAATAAATCGTTTGGGGTTACTTCAGTGTTTTTTCTTTGGCACAATAAATAGGTCTGCGGATACTCCTAAAAATGAAACTATCCTGCTGAACTCATCAGAACTTAACTTTCGCTTCCCATTTAAAGAAAGACAAAGTTTATCTTTATTTATTCCAGTTTCATCTGAAACAACAGACTGTTTTATTTTATGTTCAACCAAATACAGCTTTATCTTTTCAGCTACTGTCATATTTTCACCACCTTTCTTTAATCCAATATTCTTGGACTGTAACTATATATTAATTCAATATTATTGAAATGTCAAGTGATTTTCGAAATAAATTTCAATTTTCTTGGATATTTCTATTTACTTTGTTACTTTCATATGGTAAAATAAAGTCACGGAGGGAAATAGAATGTTTGGTGATAAATTAAAAAAAGCTCGTATTAGTGCTAAACTTAAACAATCAGACTTAGCAAAAATTTTAGATACCACTAATACGACAATAAGCAATTGGGAAAATAATGTAAGTAAGCCAGATGTAGACACAATAGAATATATCTGTGGGGCATTAAATGTCCCTGCGAGTTACTTTTTTAACACGCCAGATTCTGTAACTCCAATTCTCACTATTACAGAACAAGCACACATAAAAAAATACCGCACTCTCGACGAGCACGGTAAAAAAGCAGTTGATTGTATTTTAAATGTGGAATACGAGCGTGTAGAAGCCACCAGAACGCCAGTAATACCTATAAGTAATATAATCACTCTATCCGAGTTCGAACAGCCTGTATCGGCTGGTAAAGGTGTTTACTTGGGAGACGGCAGTCAAACTATTACAAGAGAAGTTCCAAACACTGAAGAAACAAGAAAATCTGACTTTATTTTGCGCGTATCTGGTGACAGCATGGAACCTAAGTATTCTGACGGAGACAGGCTTTTGATAAAACGTCAGCATGACGTAAAAATCGGAGAAGAAGGCATTTTTATTTTAAATAATGAAGGTTTTGTAAAAAGGCGAGAAGTAGACCGCCTTGTGTCACTTAATCCAGCGTATGAAGACATACTCTTTCATGACGAGGATAGCATTGAGTGTAAAGGAAAAGTTATAGGAAAAATTCAAATAGGCCAAACAAAGCCCGTGGACTATCCCAATAAAGTAAACAGCGATAAACAAAAAGAAACTGTTACTATTGGTATAGCCGCACGTGACGGCTCTTCTACACTAGAGCTTACCCAAGAGCAGTACGAAAGACTAATCGAGTTAGCACAAAAAGAAGACACAAACGAATTGCCTGACGGAATCATCTAAATTACCAAAAATCCCCTAAGGAAAATAGCACCATAAAGGATTAAAATGTCCTTGAGGTGTTATATATGTATGAAAGCTATAAGAAAGCTAGGAATTTATCATGGGAGATACTCTTAAAGGCCGACATCACCAGCTTACCTGTAGACTTGAATAAGGTGCTTAAAGCGATAGACGTAAAAGCGATTTTATATTGTGATGCTTTTTTTGATGCAGACAGTCCAAAGTTGAGAGGAAGCGACGGCTTTGTAACAAAAATTGGAGGTAAAAAAGCTATCTATCTTAATGAACAAAAAGGTACAACGCAAAGGAGACGATTCACTCTAGCCCACGAGCTGGGGCACATCGTTTTAGACCACCCGATTAATCCGATTATATACCGAAATAGTGAAATTGACGATGGGCAAAAACCTGAAGAGGTTCAAGCCAATATTTTTGCACGCGACCTACTCATGCCAGCTGGTGTGCTCGCTGCTCTACACGTGACTACTGTGGACGAGATAATACGAATATGTAATGTATCTCGTATATCCGCACAAATCCGTTTAGAAAGGCTCACAGAGCTTTACAAGCGCAACAAGTTTGGAGCGCATCCGCTAGAACGACAAGTTATTTCTCAATTTAAAGATTTTATTTTCAGTAAAAAATAACCGCCCACTACTGCCATAGTGAACGGTTTGAATGGAAGTGCATGTCATCACTCCAAAAATATTATACTAAATCGGCAAATAATGTCAATCATTGGAGGAAAAGGAAATGAAAAAGAAAACTTTAATTTTACTTGTTGGGCTGCTCGCAACAGCGGCAGTATTTGCTGGGTGTGGAGTAAGTGAGACTGCTCAAACTGTAACAGATGGAACAGGAACAGCACAGACAGAACAAAAAGAAAAAAAGGAAGATTTAGAAGTGTTAGAACATAGTGTCGTACAAGATGGATATTTATCTTATGTTGTTGGCAAAATTAAAAATAACACTGATAAAACTTATTCTTATGTGCAAGTCAGCATCAATTTGTACAAAGGGGAATCTCAGGCAGGTTCCACACTAGCTAACGTTAATAACTTGGAGCCAGGAGGAACGTGGGAGTTTAAAGCGATGGTTACAGATGACGATTTTACAAGCTATAAAATTGTAGATGTCACCGGATTCTAGAAATAATAATTAAAATAAAAAAACGCCCCTACCCTGTTGGCGCAGGATAGAGACGTTGACTATATAACCCTGTGGGCTACACAGTACAGTAATCTACCAAACATATTGTACCATTGCAGCCCGTAAAAATCAAGGGGCTGCTTTTTTGCGCCCTTTTTTAGGAGGTACAGTAATGGCGAAGGCTAAAAAGCTACCGTCTGGTAAGTGGAGAGCTTTAGTATATGACTATACAGACAGTAATGGCAAAAGGAAATACCAATCCTTTACGGCAGAAACAAAGAAAGAAGCAGAGTTTTTGGCTGCTGACTATAGCTTAAATAAAAAGTTAAGGTCAAGCACTCACTCTATCACCTTATACGACGGGTATACAAGATATATCGAAAGTAAAAACAACGTTTTAAGTCCGTCAACACTCAGAGAGTATAGACGGCAGCAAAAACATGATTTTCCAGAGCTTATGCCGCTTCCCATACAAAAAATGACGCAAGAAAATATTCAAATCGCTGTCAATCGTGCGGCAGGGCTGTACTCACCCAAAACGGTTCATAACATGCATGGGCTTTTGGTATCTGTCTTATCAATGTTTTTGCCAAATTTTAAGGTAAGCACAACACTACCACAAAAAATACGAAAGACTTTCTATATTCCCGATGATGAAATGGTTCAATCTTTGATAAATGAGTGTAAAAGTCCAGTTTTACTAAAAGCTATTATTTTAGCTTCAATTGGTACTTTAAGAAGGTCGGAAATCAGCGCTTTACAAGAAAGTGACATTAAAGGAAATTTTGTAAGGGTGGATAAAGCTATGGTTGCCGATTCATCTGGTAACTGGGTTATAAAACCGCCTAAGACCGAAGATAGTACACGAAACATCGAATTTCCGCCAGAAGTCATAAAATTATTAAAAGAAGGATTGCAAGAAGGAGAAAGAGTTGTACCTCTCTCTCCTAACGCAATCACAAAGGCGTTTACAGTCCTTAGAAATAAGGTCACTACAGAAAAGTTCGGAATCCATAAGCTACGGCATTACTCTGCTTCCATTATGCACGCTTTAGGCATCCCAGATATATACATTATGGATAGAGGCGGGTGGAAATCAAGAGAAACATTACAAAATGTTTATACCCACGCATTAAACACTCAGAAACAAAAAAACACACAAAAAATACTAAGTCATTTCTCTGAGTTTAAAAATTTAAAAGCATAATTTCGTGTTGCATTTCGTGTTGCATGTGTTGCATTTTTATAGGTTTTTTGACTGTTTTCTAGGATTTTTGAATCAAATATAATACAAGTAAAACCGCGTAACCAAGTCATTTGACCTAGTTACGCGGTTTTTGCGTTGGTCCGAGTGACAGGACTTGAACCTGCGGCCCCTTGACCCCCAGTCAAGTGCGCTACCAACTGCGCTACACCCGGATATAAAACCAACAACTGAAACAGATTGCTGGCTATTATTTATTTTACTGTTACTATTAAACCATATTACAGCGATTTATGCAATATTATTTTCCTGAAAAGAACTTTTTATGAATTGCTGTAACTGCTTGGTCGGCATCGTCACGTGAAATCAAAACAGAAATTTTAATTTCACTGGTAGAAATCATCTGAATATTAATATTGGCGTCAAAAAGTGCTTCAAACATCTGTGCTGCAACTCCCGGATGAGTTTCCATACCTGCACCGACCACAGAGACTTTAGAAACATTACCATCATAGACAGCATCTGCAGCACCAATGGTCTCAACATAAGTTCTTAAAATTCCCATTGTTTCATCCAGCTGAGATTCAGGAATGGTAAAACTAATATCTTTGGTATTATTTCGTCCAATGGACTGTAAAATAATATCTACATTAATATCTTTTGCAGCTAGCTTTGTGAAAATTTTAAATGCAAGTCCCGGTCTATCAGGAACTCCAATAATTGACACGCGCGCTACTTCATTATCTTTTGCAATACCGCTGATTAACATTTCTTCCATTTTATTTGCCTCCCTTACAATTGTGCCTGGTTTTCTTGTTAAGCTGGAAAGCACTTCCAACTCTACTCCATATTTTTTCGCCATCTCAACTGAACGGTTATTTAATACTTGTGCACCCAATGTTGCAAGTTCTAACATTTCATCGTAAGAAATAACATCTAATTTGCGTGCATCCTTTATCTTTCTTGGATCCGCTGTGAACACGCCTTCCACATCGGTATAAATTTGACATAAATCAGCATGCATGGATGCAGCAATTGCAACCGCACTGGTATCAGAGCCGCCGCGTCCCAATGTGGTCATATCTTGATAACGATTTACTCCCTGAAAACCGGTCACAATCACAATACGTTTTTGATCCAGTTCACGCTTGATACGAGCAGGATCTACACGTTCTATTCTGGCTGAGCCGTTATTTGCACTTGTAAAAAATCCTGCCTGCCAGCCTAATAAAGAAATCACCGGATAGCCCATTTCTTCGATGGTCATTGCTAACAGAGAAGCTGAAATTTGTTCGCCTGCGGTTAATAGCATATCCATCTCTCGTTTTGAAGGATTCGGATTCACTTGGCGCGCCTTTTCAATAAACTCATCTGTTGTATCTCCTTGTGCCGATACAACAACGACAACATCATTGCCTTTTTCATATGTTTTTGTGATGATATCAGCAACATTTTTCAAACGCTCAGTATTTGCAACAGAAGTACCACCAAACTTCTGGACAATTAAGCTCATAAATCATTTCTCCTTTATATTATGTTTATATGGTTGGGAGAACTTTGGTACCTTCCCTATCAGTCTCCAGTACTTCTAATTTCCAGCCGACGATGCCGTGTTCTTCCAATTGTTTTATCATACGATTATAATATGCTGTATTTCCACTTTCGATAATGGACATAATACATGGTCCTGCTCCGCTGATATAAGTTCCCAGTGAACCGTTTTGGTAAGTTAACTCAAAAATTTCGGCACAATTTTCAATCAAATCCACTCGAAACGGTTGATGCAACTTATCCTGTACCGCAATACGTAAATTTTCTGCTTTTCCACAGGATAAAGAGGCCACCATGAGCGCACTGCGTGATAAATTATACACCGCATCCTGCTTGCTATATTGCATTGGTAACGTAGCACGGGACTGTTCTGTTTTTAACTGAAAATCAGGAATTAACAGAGCAAATCTAAATTTATCAGATACCTGTGTTCCAACACTGTAAACTCTTCCTGCATCCATGGCAGAAACCGTTAATCCTCCTAAAATAGCCGGTGTTGTATTATCCGGATGTCCTTCAATTTTACAGGCAAAATTGATTAACGTATCTTGGTCAAACGGTCTTCCTAACAATTCATTTGCACCGGTAATACCGGCTACAATGCAAGCAGAACTGCTTCCCATTCCCCTTGCCATAGGAATATTATTTTCCTGAATAATCTTTAAACCGGGCATTTTCTTCCCATATGCATTATATACAAACTCTGCTGCCTGATATACTAAGTTATCTTTTCCTTTGGGAATTGCTACATTGTCTTTCGATGAGATTTCAATCCGGTCAGATTCCTCCATCCAGACATAGTTATACCAATTGAGGGCAACTCCCAGTGAATCAAAACCAGAACCCAAGTTAGCGCTGGTCGCGGGAACCTTAATACTTATCATTCTGTTCTTCCTATCTGCTTAAATTACAAATCACCAACACGAATTGTAGATGCAATGGTTACGCCTTTACTCTCTAATACACCAATTTTATCTTGAATATCGCGTTCTTTCATTGGTTTTGTGACAAATGCCAATTCATTTTTTGGAGCATTTTTTTGTACCAATAGCTCTACAGCTCCAAATAATGCTTCTGCTTCTGTTTTTGCAGCTGCAATGTCATCAGCAGTTGCACGTATGTACATAGCAGTGATATCGTCCAAATAGTCTTGAACATAATTGTCTACACTGTCACTCCAAAACAGATTCTTTCTTGCATGCATATGTTTTGCACAGTCAATCACATCTGCTACCACAGCACTTGCTGTTGGCAATTTGCCTGCACCTTTTCCGTAGAATACTACATCCCCTGTTGCATCTCCACGAACCATAATACCATTAAATACATCATCTACATTTGCTAACTGGCTTTCTCTTGGAATCAGCATAGGACAAACAATAATTTGAATTCTATGATCATCCATCATTTTTACTCTGCCAATCAGCTTAATTACGCCTCCCCAGGCTTCTGCATATTCTACATCGCCTAGTGTAACCTTCGTAATACCTTCTGTATGTACTTGGTCAGGATAAACATGTTTGCCAAAGGCAAGAGAAGCTAAGATGCAAATTTTACGACAAGCATCATCACCCTCAATATCAGCAGCAGGATTGCGTTCTGCATAGCCCAATTTTTGGGCAAGTGCCAATGCATCTTCAAAAGACATCTGGTCACGAATCATTTTTGTTAAGATAAAATTAGTGGTACCATTTAGAATGCCTGCAATCTCAATTACATCATTTGCGGCAAGGCATTGATGGATAGGACGAATAATTGGAATACCTCCGCCAACACTTGCCTCAAATAAAAAGTTTACATTTTTTTCTTTTGCTATTTTTAACAGCTCCGCACCTTTGGAAGCAACCAATTCTTTATTAGAGGTAACGACACTTTTTCCTTTTTCCAAACACTGTTTTACAAATTCGAATGCAGGGTGCAATCCTCCCATTACCTCAACTACAATTTTCACATCATCATCTTGGATAATGTCCTCAAAGTTTTTTGTAAAGCGGTCTGCAAAGGGACTGTCCGGAAATTCTTTTAAATCTAAAATATATTTAATGTTAATTTCATTTTGTGCGCGTTTTAAAATGCTGTCTTTATGGGTAGCCAATACCTCTACTACACCCGAGCCAACGACACCATGACCCAAAATTGCAATCTCAATCATCATTTACACCTCTTTATTTATTCGCCTGTAATATGCTCAATTCGCTGCACACCACTTACTTGTTTTAGATGCAGCAGTAAATCATCCATAGAGCCTTTTAAATGATCTACTTGGCATGAAATAGAAACCAATGCTGTTCCGTTAACAGGGATATTTTGATTAATGGTCAAAATATTAGCACCTTCATTGTAAAAAGCAGAAATAACCGCCATTAATACTCCCGGTCTATCATATAACACTACTTGAATGGTAACAATTTGTTTTTCTGCTTTCCCGTGATATGGATAAACAGCATCTTTATACTTATAAAATACACTGCGGGAAATACCTGCCATTTTTGCAGCTTCTGTAGTGCTGGAAGCCTGTGCAGTCCTCAAATATTCCTTTGCCTGAATTACCTTTGTAAATACTTGAGGAAGTACTTCTTGGTTTACTAAAAGAAAAGCAGAATTTTTCATTGTCCACCACCCATATACGATTGTTTGTTCACAATGTACAGTTTATCATATTTCTACGAATCTTGCAATGCACATTTATAAAAAATTTTTATTTTCCAAATAGGCAAGTAATGGATAATATACATAATATGAAATATGCAAACAAAAAAGTGTCTGCAAAAATGCAGACACTTTTTATAATCTATTTAAGCTGCCGAAGAAGATGAAGACGATGACGCACTGGAACTTGAGCTGGAAGAGGAACTGGAAGAACTGGATGATGAGCTGCTTTCTGAACTGCTTGTATTGCTGGAAGAGCTTTCTTCCTCCTCTTCAGAACGGGACGATGTTGTATTTGTATTTTGATGTTGCGTACATTCTGAAGGCATATTGCTTCTTTCATACCAACCAGTTGCTGTTGGACAGCCCGGACCTGCTAAATTACCACTTTGTGTACAATAAACAGCAGATGTTACGCTGGAATCTGTTGTAAATTGTTTTAATTGTTTGGTGTTTAAATATGCTCCCATTAAGCTTTGAAACACGCTTTTGGATGCATTTGTATTTCTTAAACGGCTTGGATTTTGATAACCGGTCCAGACACCAATAACAGCATACGGAGAACCACCCACAAAATAACTGTTGTCATCAATATCGGTAGTACCGGTTTTACCATAAATTTGCCAGCCTGTAACACCAGCACCGGTACCGGTACCTTGTGTTACAACAGTTGTCAGCAATTTTTGCATTATGGTTGCGGTAGAAGATTTGATTGCCTGTGTAGAAATATTATCACGGTTATCTAAAATGACATTACCATCATGGTCTTCCACGTAATAGTACGTATAAGGTTCATTATATTGACCGCCGTTTCCAAAAATTTGAAATGCTGCTGTCATTTCTTTTACTGTTACACCTTCGTGCACACCACCAATAGCTACACCTAAGTTACTGTCGTCAACTCCGCCGCCAACCAATGAGGTAAACCCTAATTTTTGTGTTAAGAAATTATAGGCGTTTTGCGGTCCCAACTGTTGATATACTCTAACAGCAGGTGGGTTATAAGATTGTTGTAAAGCATACTGTACCGTTACAGGACCTCTGAATTGATGATCATAGTTGTTCGGACCTGCAGTACCATCATCAAAATAATTTGGTATTGGCTCATCCTGTACTATGCTGGAATAATTGATAATTCCTTTATCAATTGCAGGTGCGTAGGCCGCAATCGGTTTAAATGAGGAACCAGGTTGACGCTTTGCATCTGTTGCATAGTTAAACCACATATTACCTTCTTTTTCATCGCTGCTGCCTACAATTGCAAGCACACGGCCAGAATAATCCATCATATAAACACCGCACTGCATGTCCGGGTCACTGTTTAAGTTACGGTCGTTAGCTACTGCATTTTCTGCCATTTCCTGAGCACTGGAATCCATAGCAGAATAAATTTTCAGACCACCATAATAAATCATATTCTGTGCATCTTCTTTTGTATATCCAAGTTCAGACTGTAAGTCTGAAACAACGTCTTGAATCATCGTATCAATATACCAATTGTTAATGGTATCGTCTGCCCCTGTCTCAGTTGCTTCTTGGAATACAAAATTCATATTTTCAGACTCAGACATTGCCTGGTCATATTCTTCTTTTGTTATCTTTTCTTGATTATACATTTCTGACAGAACAATTTGCTGACGCTCTTTATTCTGATCTGGAAAATTCATAGGAGAATATGCATACGGGTTTTGTGTAATACCCGCTATAGCAGCACATTCTGCCAAGCTGCAATCCTTAATATCTTTTCCAAAATAAAGGTTTGCTGCTGCTTGTACACCTTTACAGCCACTGCCAAAGTTAACAACATTGAGATAGCATTCCAAAATTTCCTCTTTGGTATACTTTTTCTCCAGATTTTCTGCTCTGAAAATCTCTTTTAATTTACGGGAAATACTTACATCGCTTTCGCCGGTAAGATTTTTTATCAACTGTTGTGTAATGGTAGAGCCGCCAAAGCTGCCTCCTGAAGACAACAAATTGCTGGCAGCTCCCAGCGTTCTCCACCAGTCAACACCGTTATGTTCCCAAAAGCGTTTATCTTCAATGGCAACCATTGCATCTTTCATATATTGCGGAATATCCTGATAATCCACCCAAATACGGTTGCTTTCACCACCATATAAGCTTTTATATTCTACAGGATTACCGGATTCATCATTTACGTAAATAAAACTTGTATAGTCTAAGTTCAAAGAATGCAAATCAATGTCTATCTCTTCTCCCCTTAAACTCATGATATAAGAGAACATAAAAATGCCTATGATAAACAATGTAGCAAAAAACAAACTCACAATGGTAATTACCACGCGGGAAATCGCTTTTCCTGCTGCTTTGCCGGTGCTATTTCCTTTCGGGTCCGGTACAGGTTTTAATCCGTACTGATTAATGTCAGATTTTTTCAATCAATTCACCTCAATAATGCAGCAATTATCTAAATCAAATAGATAATTGAAATAAAACAAATCTTTCATTTTTCCTATGCATATATTTCCAATTTTGAGCCATACTAGCACCAAAGATACCAAATGATATCAATTATCACAGAAAGGTAGGTATGGTCAAATTGAAGAAAACCTATTATATCATATTTAGTATCGCTTTGGTTTTATTAATAGGAATTATCATTCTGGTAGTATGTCTTACCATTCCTCAAAATGCATCTGAAAATGTTACTAGTGAGCAAACTCATTTTACCTCAAATCCCAATTCAAGTCAAGAAAGCACATCATCGCATGTCAATAGCGACGATATTACTACTATGACAAGTCAATCAGATATTTATACCATTAAAGAATATAATGGACATATCGGTGTATTTTTAAATGATGAAACACAACCTTATAAAGAAGTTAATGTCCCCTTAAGTGCTTTACCAGCAGAAGACCAAGAGTTACTTAAAAAAGGTATTACAGCAAATTCTCAAGGCGAGGTCCAAATTATTCTGGAAGACTATATCAGTTAACTTGTTTATAATGTAAGGATAAGCTTTTATTCTATGATAGCTTATCCTTTATTTTATCCTAAAAATATGTATTTTATATGTTTTGATTATGAATCAGATAAAAAGACTTTATTAACATAACATCAGTTTTATGATGATGGTTATAGAAAAAAAGACCGAATACCGAATTGGTATTTGGTCTTCTTTCTCAAACACTGAATAAATCAAATAAATAATTAAGTGTTACGTTTCTTTTTCATTACAAACAAAACAACCATTGCTACTACAGAAACACCTGCAACAGAAATCCAAATCATGTAGTTAGAAGCATCTCCGGTTTGAGGACTTACCATATTGTTAGAGTTCTCTCCGTTACCGTTTGCTCCTGTACTACCGTTATCCGTATTACCTGTGTTACCATTATTCTCTGTTCCATTTCCATTGTTCTCTTGGTTGTCATCTCCACCAGGGTTTTGGCCATTGTCTTTTACATCATAAGATACCAATGCATATGTTGAGAATTGGTTGGTTTCAAAAGTTAAAATATGATTTTCAACACTGGAATTCAAAATTTCTGCAACACCATTATGTACACGAATTACACCAAAAGTACGTCCTTCTTTTTGTAATTCAGCAGGAATTGCAATTTGAAGCGTAATTTTAGAGCTGTTTAACTCTGTAATTTCACCAATTACTTGGTTATTTGCAGAAACCAGAACAGAAAAATCAAAGTATTGTTGTACTGCCAAAGTTTTGTCTGAATTGCTTGTTTGAGCAGTCAAAAGTTCAGTAATTTTTTCTGCATCAGCAGCAGGTACTTGATTATTTTCCAATTTGTCAGATTTCAAGCTAATTGTTACTTGATCGCCTCTTGCTAATGCTTCATCAATGTTTTGCTGTAATTCTGTGCTGATTTCAGCATCAGAATTTCCGGAAATAATGTCGTTCAATTCATTTTCTGTTTCAGGAGTAACACCAACTTGTACTTCTTCTACCGGAACAGAAGGATCAATGACAGGTACATCTACTACAGGTTTTTGAACAGCAACTACTTTTACCGGTATCACTGTATTATCTTTTTTAGCAAAACAAATTTGTTCGCCACCTACTACTGTGGCAGCAGAATCTACCCAAGATGTACCGGCAGGTGCTTGAACAGCTGATAAAGCAGTACCTGCTTCTGTTTGTACTGTTTCCATATTGAATGCAAAGCTTTCACTGCCGCCGCCGTTTACAGTATTAATTAAGTTACCGTCTTTATCATATGCCAATACGGTTACGCTGGAAGTTTTCCAGTTATTTTCAGAGTTAAAAGCTCCTAATTTATAAACCAAAGAGTCATCTTTATTGGTGATAACATAACCAATTCTTCCATTAACATCAATTGCTTGTAATGCACTGTTTACACCGGTTGTAAATTGTCTGCCATTGTCACCGTCATAGAAATCCACTTTACCTAAAGAAGAATAATAGGAAGAAACACCGGATTGAACAGGAATGTCTTCTGTTACATCGGCTTTCATGGTACCCCATTGGGTTCCGTCTTGGTAATAAACATTATAATAAACTTCAGAAATAACTCTTAAAGTAGCAACGGAACTATTCTCACTTGCTACATCAATTCTTACATTACCATTGTCGTTTACTTTATAAGTATAATCGGATAAATCTTCTGTTTTTGCTATATTGCCTGTAATAGTAAAACCGGCTTTTACAGCTGCTTCCACTGCATCATAATCCGATTTATAAGAAACACTTCCAACAAATTTAGGCTCTGCATCAGTACCTAAAATGTTACCGGTAATTTTACAGCCGGAAGCTTCTACTGTGCTGCCATTCAATAAATTAGTACCGGAAGAAGCGTTTGCAAAAATAATACCAGGTTGTTTCATAACAGCATTGCCGGAATATGTACAGTCAACCAATTTATAATGGCTGTTTGCAAATGGTGTATAGCCAATAAAAATACTGTTATAAGTCGGTGATTGAATATTTGCACTTACATTTACACGTGTTAAAGTTGTATTACCGCCCGCATAAACGACCAATGCATTTTCATTGTTATTGTTGCTGGTATAATTAATGCTGCCGGAAATATTAATATCTGTGTAGTTGTATTCGATACCTGCTGTATATGCATTCCACACCAATGTTGCAGGTTGTCCGCTTAATTCAAAGGTGAAGTTTTTGAGTTCACCTCCGCCAAAGTTTGCAATCAATGTGCTGTTTGCTCCTGCATTATAAATGCGATGTCCGTCACCGTCAATGGTTCCTGAAAAATTATTGATGTAATAATCAGCCCAACTATCAACTTTACCTCCAGATTCAGCTTGAGATAAGTCAATATCAGCTGTTAATTTTACATAAACCCCATTTTTGCCTTCCAATTCTTTTAGTTGTCCAGCTTCAGATACCAAATACGGATCTTCTTGTGTACCGGTTCCTTGCAAAGAACTGTTGTTTGCCGCAAAAACTGCAAGATTCAAACTTAACAATACCATTGCCAAAACCAATACTGCGCAAGAAATGCGTTTTGTTAGTTTCATTGCCATAGCATACCCCTCCTAAATGTTTCATGATACCAATAATGCTGTAATTTGATAAGGTACACATTTACGAAGTTTTCTTTTTGATAAATTTTTATCATAATAAATAGCAGGAATTGTGCGAAAATACTTGAAAATAATACATATGTACATTATAATGAATCCGTATATTACAATATATGTTAATTTGAAAAGGTGTACATAAACAAATCTATTATGCAGGACAATTTATTGTTTTTTTAATGAAAATGTGATAAAGTGACAATATTAAAAGGCGGTATCCGATTGGATACCGCCTTTTTTTATTTCAACAAAACTTATTTTGCGCTTTGTTCGTATTGCTCGATCATTTTTTTAACCATTTGACCGCCAACAGAACCAGCTTGTTTAGAAGTTAAGTCACCGTTGTAACCTTGTTTAAGGTTAACACCAACTTCAGCAGCAGCCTCCATTTTGAAACGATCCATAGCTTCTCTTGCTTCTGGAACAACAATTTTATTCTTAGACATAGTATAAGCACTCCTTTTTTCTTTTGTTTTTCAAACTTTTTTATTTGCGTTTGCCTTACTATTATGAGCGTAATCATTTTTATTATACAAGAAATTTTTGGAAATTTCAGATATAGAAATCAGCATCCCATTGAATGCCTGCTAATAACAAAACGGCTGCAACAGGCAAAATTTTATTTGGATGATACGGTTTGGTAATATGCATCGTAATTTCGCAAGGTTCTATTACCGTGCCATTGATTGCGATTAAAGTTCTCTGCAAACTGACAGAGGCTTGATTTTCATCCAAACTGGATATACTAAATGTATCCGTTGCTTTCGTACCGCAAGTTACAACAATTTGTCCTGTTTTGCAAAATTGCTCTTTTAGCTTGTCATGATTAGAATCTATTACAGCAATCCAGTTAGCCGGTAATATCACCGGCTCCTTAGGTAAAAAACTTTTTTTAAAAACAGCAATTCCAACCGAATTTTTTAAATTAGAGCAGTCCTCCTGTTCTTTCATAAAAAAACTACAGGTATCATTAATTTCGTCGGAATGTTTATCTGTGTTATAAACAGTGGTACCAAAAGGCGATATCGCCTTTTTTATGATTTGCCCTAAAGTCTCATCTTCATCGTTTCCAAAAATATAAATTGGAATCATACACGTATTCTCCCCTCTCAATCTAAACTTTATTATTTGTAAAATTCAGGAAAATATGTGTCAAACTTTCCTCACCTAATAAAAATAGCACTATCATTCAGTGCTATTTTTAAACTATTCACTTTGCATCTCAGATGCATTTCTCATAAGCTGAGAAACTGAAACAATTTCATAGCCCTCACTTTGCAGCGTCTCTATCAGATACGGCAGCGCTTCCAACGTCAAATCTGAACGATTATGCAAAAGAATAATGGAACCGCTTTTTGCTTCTTCCATAACCTTATCAGCAATACCCTGTGCTGTTGTATTGTGCTGGTCAAAACTGTCAATATCCCACTGCACCGCCTGCATTTCTAATGTGTTTGCAGTATCCAGCAATAGAGCATTATAGTCGCCATAGGGCGGACGGAATAATACCGGTGTTTTCCCTGTAATTTTTTTTAATGTTTCATTACACTGCATTAAATTTGACATCATATCGGCTTGAGATAACTGCGGAATTCTTTCATAGGTGTTGCCTAGATTTCCGATTTCATAACCTGCCTCTGAAATTTGTTTTACTGCATTTGTATATTTTTCTGCCCATACACCTGTAACAAAAAAGGTTGCTTCCACTTGATATTTTTGCAAAATATCAATATATTCTTCTGTATGGTCAATATCCCAAGCACAATCAAAGGTTAAAGCCACTTGTTTATCCGGGGTTGGAACAGAATAAATCGGCACCTTTTGTACATAGGCTGTTTGTACTGCCTGAATTCCTTTTACGGAAAATACAACTGCCAAACCGCACACTACAAAGCAAGCACATATGGTAAGCATCTTACGTCTTGTTAACACCAAACATTTCATATACATTCCCCCATAACACACCATATACATCAATCTTGTATTTTATGCTTATCAATTGTACTTTTTTATCACCAAAAAAGGTATCGGGATAACCCGATACCTTTTCTATCGTAATATGATATACACCATATACCCAATATATAACGAAACTAAAATACCGCCTTCCACGCGATTCACTCCTTTTTTAGCAATCGCAAATACATAGGTCAGCAAAGAAACTGCAATCAAAATGCCCAAATCGATTAATGCATTGAGGTCAAAGGATATTGGATGAATAGCAGCAGACAGTGCTAATACAAATAAAATGTTAAAGATATTAGAACCTACTACATTTCCAATTGCAATATCACTTTCTCCTTTTGTGGCAGCCACAATGCTGGTAACCAATTCCGGCAAAGAAGTTCCGATTGCAACGATGGTTAAACCAATTAAACTTTCACTGATTCCAAAGGAAAGCGCGATTTCCCTTGCAGAATTGACAACCAGCTGCCCTCCTCCAATAATACCTGCCAGACCAACTACCGCAAGCAGAATGCTTTTCCAAAGCGGCTGCTTCTTTTTGGGCGCTTCCTCAGACTGCGCCTCATCTGCCAAATCAACAATCTCTCCGGATTTTCTTGCAGATAATGCGGAAGTAACCAGCATAAATACAAAAATACAAAAAAATAAAATTAATACCCACGCTTCATTACGGGACAGCAGATTCGAATCTCCACCGCCAAAAAATACATCAAGCCCCATTAATAACAGCGCAACGGTAGCTAAAATGGAAAAAGGAAATTCTTTTGCTAAAATGGATGTCTTCACACCGATTGGTTTGATTAAAGCACAAATACCAACTACTGCAAGTAAATTAAATAAATTTGAGCCGACAACATTACCCAGTGCAATATCATTTTGGCCTTTAAATGCTGCTGTGATACTGACTGCTGCTTCAGGAGCACTTGTTCCAAAGGCAACAATCGTCAGTCCAATAATAAAACTTGGAATTTTGAAAAAACGAGCTATGGAAGAACTTCCGCTTACAAAAAAATCTGCTCCCTTTACCAAAAACACAAACCCTATGATTAAGAAAATATATGCCAACTGCATACCTCCTTTCCAAAAGTAAAAAACTCTTAGTAAAGCATTACTGTACTAAGAGTTTTGGCTGATTTATTCCAAATATACCAATTCTGAAATTTGCGCTAGAGGAATGAATGTAAACAACTGCTTCTATTGCCAAATAACATTAAATAGAAATTGTCATTGCAATTCGATACAATTCGTCGTCAAACGGCCGTTTCATTTCCAGTGCTTGCGCCATATCTAAGTCCGCTATTTTGTTATCCTTCATTATAACCACTCTGCCTGACCTTCCCTCATGCAGTAATTTTACTGCATGATACCCCATCTGGCTTGCTGCCACACGGTCTCGCAAGGTAGGTGAACCGCCTCGCTGCACATGTCCCAAAACTGTAGGACGTGTTTCAATACCTGTATGTGCTTCTATTTGTTTTGCAATATCAGATACATGACCTACCCCTTCGGCTACTACCACAATAAAATGATGTTTTCCCGTTTTACTGGTGAATTCCATTCTATTCAGAATATCACGCTCAAAATCGTAAGCAATTTCAGGAACTAAAATGCAGGTAGCACCTACTGCAATTCCGGTTTCCAAAGCAATATCGCCGCATCTTCTTCCCATGACCTCTACAACACTGCAGCGATTGTGCGATTCCGTTGTATCACGTAATCTATCCACCATTTCAACAGCTGTATTCATAGCTGTGTCAAATCCAATGGTGTATTCTGTACAAGCAATATCATTGTCTATGGTTCCGGGAATCGCTACACATGGGATTCCTTTCTCGCATAAAGCCTTAGCACCGCGGAAAGAACCGTCCCCGCCAATGACAACTACTCCGCTAATATCAAATTTTTTGCATGTATCAACTGCTTGGTTTTGTCCTTCTTCTGTCATAAAAGCAGGACTTCTTGCAGTAAATAAAGCAGTTCCTCCATTTTGAATAATATCCGAAACACTTCTCAAATTCATGGGAATCATATCACCATGAATCAGACCATCATATCCACGTCGTACCCCCAGCACACGCATGTCATTTGCAATTGCAGTACGCACAACGGCGCGTACTGCTGCATTCATGCCCGGGGCATCTCCCCCGCTGGTCAGCACTGCAATGGTTTTTTGTTCCATAATCATTCATCCTTTACTGTCTGCTGTTTGATATATCGTATGAACAAAATGTTCACTTTACTACAGCAATATTTTCTTCGCCCAATACATCTTCCAGCGCATTCACCAATGGTTGGTTCACATCAACACGCTGAGAAACAGGAGCATGAAATAACTTTTTCTCATCTTTAAAATAAATATGCAGCGGCATCGTACCATCAAATATGGCAATATATTGCATGGCTTTTTTATACGCCATATCCTCTTTGCTGTTCACCTTCAAATATAAGCCGGGAGGATTCTTTCTTTCTTTTGATGATTGCGCCATTTCACCGTTTTTGTCAGGAGCCTCAAACACAGCCTCACAGATTAATTTTGTATCCTGCTCTTCTGAAGTGCTCAATCTTCCAACCACGCGAACGATATTTCCTTCTGTAATCAGATGTGAATATTGTGCCAACACCTTTGGAAACAGTAACAATTCCATAGAACCATAAATGTCCTCCAGCATAACGAATGCCATGGTACTGTTATTTTTGGTAATTTTTGTTTTGACAGAAGTAAATACGCCAAGCAAAGTTACGGTATCGCCATCATGGTACATACCTGTTTGTTCTCGTATATCTTCCAAAATATCCCCTATTTTACGCGCCCCTATCTTGTCATACACTGGCAAATATTCTGACATTAGATGCCCTGACAAATACATTCCCGTTACTTCTTTTTCCATAATCAGTTTTTCACTCTGACTGATATCCGGCATTGGTTCAGGCACAAATTCTTCTACCGAAGGACCATCTGTTTGAATCACATCAAAAAAGCCGATTTGTCCCTCTACATTTTTCCTTTTATCCGCTTCCAGCGTATCCAGGACGATAGCCACGGAGGCCAACATTTGCCTGCGGTTACAACCTAAATCATCCAAAGCGCCGCACTTAATCAAACTTTCCAATGCACGGCGATTTAAATCTTGTCCATACATGCGTTTGCAGAAAGAATAGAAGCTGGAAAACTTACCTTCTCTGGTGCGTTCTTCTATCATACGGTCAATAAATCCACGACCTAAATTTTTTACTGCCAACAGACCAAAACGAATATCATTTCCCACAGCTGTAAAACCTGTTTCGCTGGTGTTTACATGAGGCGGTAAAACGCGAATGCCCAAACGGTTACATTCTGCATTGTAAATGGCAACTTTATTGGCGTTGTCCAATACACTGGTAAGCAAAGCTGCCATATACTCTTTTGGATAATGACATTTTAACCAAGCAGTCTGGTAAGAAAGTACCGCGTACGCAGCGGCATGAGATTTATTAAAGGCATAGGAAGCAAAGCTCTCCATTTCATGAAAAATAGATACAGCCGTTTGCTCATCCACACCGCGATTGATGCAGCCTTCTACTTCCCAAGTACCGTCTTCATTTTGCAAACCGTAAATGAAGATTTTACGTTCTTTTTCCATGACATCTGCTTTTTTCTTTGACATGGCACGGCGTACAATGTCTGCTCTGCCAAGGGAATAACCTGCCAAGGTACGGAAAATCTGCATTACTTGCTCTTGATAAACAATACAGCCATATGTAACATCCAAAATATCTTTCAAAAGCGGATGTTTATATCGTACTTTAGATGGATTGTGTCTGTTTTCTATATATTTTGGAATAGAATCCATAGGTCCGGGACGATATAGCGAGATAACCGCAATTAAGTCCTCAATGCTGACGGGCTTTAATTGCACAATCATGCTTTTCATACCTGCCGATTCAAACTGGAAAACACCTTCTGTTGCGCCGGATGCAATCATAGAAAAGGTTTTTTTATCGTCCATCGGAATATCTTCTATAGAAAAATCAGGTTTTTGTTTTCTGATTTGTAATTCCGCATTCTGAATGATAGACAAATTGCGTAATCCCAAAAAGTCCATTTTCAGCAGTCCCAATTCTTCCAAAGTTGTCATGGTAAACTGCGTTACAACCGCATCGTTATTTTTGGCAAGCGGTACGTATTTGCAAACAGGTCGGTCAGTAATCACAACGCCCGCAGCGTGTGTGGAAGCATTTCTGGGCATGCCTTCCAATTTTTTTGCCATATCAATCAGTTCTTTTACCTGCGGGTCAGAATCATATAAATTTTTTAAATCATGGGAAATGTTTAATGCGCGGTCCAAGGTAATGTTTAATTCCATAGGAACCAATTTTGCAACAGAATCCACTTTTGCATACGGAATTGCCATTGCCCTGCCAACATCACGAATAGAACCACGAGCAGCCATGGTGCCAAATGTAATAATTTGAGCTACATGGTCTTCACCATAGCGACGTACAACATAATCTATCATTTCCTGTCTGCGTTCATCGCTGAAATCAATATCAAAGTCCGGCATGCTGATACGTTCCGGATTTAAAAAACGTTCAAACAGCAAATTGTAGCGGATAGGGTCAATGCCTGTAATGCCCAAACAATATGCAGCCAAACTGCCCGCACCGGAACCTCTTCCCGGCCCTACAGGAATATCGACAGATTTTGCATAATCAATAAAGTCAAATACAATCAAATAGTAATTGACATACCCCATTTTAATAATGGTATTCAACTCAAATTCCAGTCTGTCTATCAAGGCCTGATCAGGCTGGTTTCCGTAATGACGGTAAAGTCCTTCATAACATTTGGTTCTGAAGTATTCCACATTATCCTGACCGTTTGGCGTATCGTAATTTGGCAGCTTTGTATTGCCAAACTCAAATTCTACGTTGCATTGTTCCGCAATTTTTACGGTATTGTCAAATGCTTCGGGATGTTCCGGAAATAACGCTCTCATCTCTTCTTCCGTTTTTACATAAAATTCATCGGAAGCAAACTCCATACGGTCGTCATCTTCTACGGTATGGTTTGTTTGGATGCACATTAAAATATGATGCATCTGACTATCTTCTTTTTTGATATAATGGCTGTCATTCGTTGCAATCAAAGGAATGCCTGTTTCCTCTGAAATACGAATTAACATGGGATTGATTTCTCGCTGGGCTTCAATTCCATGATCTTGCAGTTCAATATAAAAATTACCTTGCCCAAAGATTTCATTATGTACCAATGCTAGCCGTTTTGCTTCTTCATAATCACCTCGTCGGCAAGCTCTTGGAATAGCACCCGCAAGACAGGCAGAGGAAGCAATCAGTCCTTCGCTATGCTTGGCCAGTAAATCCAAATCAACACGAGGCTTGCTGTAAAATCCTTCTGTCCACGCCTGGGATACCAGTGCAGTTAAATTTTCATATCCTTTGTTATCTTTACACAGCAGTACCAAATGATGCTGTTCGCCATCCAGTTCATGCACTTTATCAAAACGAGTACGTGGAGCAACATAGACTTCACAGCCAATAATAGGCTTAATCCCATGCTTTTTTGCAGCACGATAAAAATCAATCACACCATACATGACCCCATGGTCAGTGATAGCAACTGCTGTTTGTCCAATTTCTTTTAAATGTTCCATCAAGGGATTGATACGACAAGCGCCATCCAACAAACTATATTCTGTATGCAAATGCAAATGTACAAAACCTGACATTGCTTCCTCCTTTCCAATATCTACAACATGTTATAAAACTATGTGATTTTAGTTCTTTTTTCCAATGGAATCTGCAAATGCCATAATCCGCTTTAATCGATGATTGACACCGGAACGGCTGATTGGCTCTGAAAGCTGTTCGCCCAATTCCCGCAATGACATTTCCGGATTTTCATAGCGCAAAGATGCAAGTTCCTGTAAGTCTAAAGGCAGCTGTTGTAAACCAACAGAGTGTATAATCGTTTCGATTGCCGCAATTTGTTTTGCAGAAGCAGAAACGGTTTTATCGATATTCGCTGTTTCAAAGTTGGTTTTTCTGTTTACCTGGTTACGAACTTCCTTGAACATTTTCACTTGCATAAAATTCATGGACGCATTGGTTGCACCCATAAATGTTAGCAAATTTTCAATTCCTTCGCTGCCTTTTATATATACTACAAAACTACCTTTTCGATTGGTAACAGCCGGCTGTAATTCCAGCTCTTGAATATTGGTAAGCAAATTCTTCAAATCGTTTGCTAAATTCATATAAGGTACTACAAATTCCAAATGATATTCTTTTTCAGGATTGGTTATGGTTCCACAAGACAAAAAAACTCCTCGTAAGAATGCAGATATACAACATTCCCATTGTATCATATCACGATTGATTCTCATCGTAACCTCATTTCCTGTGTGACCAAAGTACTGTAGTAACCGCAATCTTTGGTTTTCGTCAGGTATTGTTACCGTACTGGTAACGGGATGCCCATTTCGTCTTGTCATTTTTGCAGAGATATCTACAACCGCCTGTGTCTGTTCGGTAATCAAATCTGCCAAGCGCAAAGCAGTTTCTCTATGTTCGGTACTGAAAGCAATACTTCTGAGTGAAAACTGCTTTGCAAACAACAAAATGCCGTAACATTCTGCTTTGGCGCAGCAGTCGTACGGGCAAACTTGTTTGCAAAGTTCACTTTTGGTATCTGCTGCAAATGACATAACTGTTTTCTCCTTATCGTTTAATATCTCTATGGTTTACACTGGCTCGTTTATTTTGTGCAATTAAATGCTTATACAGCAACTCTACAATGGTAACAGAACGATGCTGTCCACCTGTACAGCCAATTGCAATAACCAATTGACTCTTTCCTTCATTGCAGAACAGAGGAATCATATAATCAATTAAGTCCAAAAAACGTGTAATAAACCCTTGTGTCTCGTCCCACTTCATGACATATTCTTTTACAGGTTCATCCAAACCCGTTAATTTCTTCAGTTCAGGCACATAAAACGGATTTGGCAGACAACGAACATCAAACATCATGTCTGCCTCGGTGGGAATTCCGTTTTTGAAGCCAAATGACATAATTTGAATGGTAAGCGCATCCGAAACATTGCCCAGAAATAAATTGGACAAACGTTGTTTTAGTTGAGAAGGCGCTAAATAGGAAGTATCTATGATATAATCCGCAGCTTCACGCATTGGTCTTAACATTTCCCGTTCCATTTTCACTGCTTGTTCCAAAGAACCGGACGCCGCTTCCGATAATGGATGTCTGCGCCGTGTTTCTTTATAGCGGTGTACCAACACAATGTCGCCCGCATCTAAAAATAAAATTTTATACGGTACCTTTCTTTCTTTAAATGTCTCTAAAAACTCAAAGAATTTGTCAGAGAGCGCTCCGCCTCGAATATCTGTCACAACCGCAACACGTGAAAAATCTTCTTTGGCACGCTCACACAAATCATAAAAGGTAACCACAAGCTTTGATGGGATATTATCCACACAATAAAATCCAATATCCTCCAAAGCATTGATGGTAACCGATTTTCCGGCACCGGACAATCCTGTTACAATTAAAAATTCCATTTTCCCATCCTTTCCCTTTAAAATCCGCACTCTCAATCTTATTTTATAGGAATCGGTATTATCCACCAATTGCACGAATTTCACATTCAAGCATAATACCTGTTTGTTCATTCACCGTAGTTTGAATCAAAGAAATCAAATCTAACACATCTTGACACGTCGCATTGCCGGTGTTGACAATAAAACCTGCATGTTTTGGACTGACCATTGCTCCGCCAACCGTTTTACCTTTTAAACCACACTGCTCAATCATGGTACCTGCAAAATATCCTACAGGACGTTTAAATACACTTCCTGCACTTGGATATTCCAACGGCTGTTTCTCTTTTCGTCTTCCCATTAAATCATCCATTTTGGCTTTGATTTCCTGCTTATCGCCTTTTTTCAATTGAAACGCAACTGATAATACAATTCCATGTGACTTTTGATAAACACTGTGTCTGTATGCAAAATCCAATTGTTCTGCAGTATAAGTTTCAATGGTGCCATCAGGATTCATATGAGTACAGCTTAGTACCACATCTTTCATTTCTTCACCGTATGCTCCGGCATTCATAAAGGCTGCACCGCCAATGGAACCCGGAATTCCCCATGCAAATTCCAATCCTGTCAGGGACTGCTGCAATGCATATCCGCAAACAGTCGCCAAAGAGGCTCCCGCACCTGCTTCCAGCACATTATTTTCTTTTAAATTAATGTCAAAAAATGCACCTCCCAACTGTATCACAGCACCTCTGATACCGCTGTCCTTTACAAGCAAATTGGAACCTTTTCCAATTACCATACAAGGTACTCCCAATTCCTTTGCAGCTGTATAAACAGATTGCAGCGCTTGCACATCATTTACTACAATAAACAAATCGGCCGGTCCGCCTATTTTAAACGTAGTATGCTTACGCATGGGTTCTTGATTGCGTACATCACAGTGTAATGAAATTGCAAGTTGTTCCAGTTTTTCCAGTTGACTCATAGTCGCCTCCATGGTATACAAAATTAAATTTCCAAATCTATCTTCTTTTCTTGCGGCTGCATAATATCAGGATCCATCCCCATATGTTCCATAAGGTCTTTTGCTGCATTATAACCCATTGTTTTTTCACGGTTATTCATTGCTGCTACTTCAATAATAACTGCAAGGTTTCTTCCTTGACGAACCGGAATGGTCATAACAGGTACTTTAATATCTAAAATTTCAGTATATTCTTTGTCAATGCCCATACGGTCATATTCACTTTTATCATCCCATACTTCCAAATTGATGATAAAGTCAATTTTTTCTGTTGTTTTAACAGCACCCATACCAAACAGACGCCGTGCATTGACAATTCCGATGCCGCGCAGTTCAATAAAGTGGCGAATATTTTTGGGAGAAGAACCAACCAATGTTTTTGCAGAAACACGGCGAATCTCAACTGCATCATCTGCAATTAAACGATGCCCGCGCTTGATTAATTCAATGGCTGTTTCACTTTTTCCGACACCGCTGTCTCCAACAATCAAAATGCCCTCACCATATACTTCAACCAATACGCCGTGTCTGGTTACACGAGGAGCAAGCTGTACATTTAAAAAAGAAATTAATGCTGCCAGCAATACACATGTCATTTCATCGGAACTCAATAACGGTACTTCGTATTTTTTTGCAATGGTGATAAATTCCTCCACAGGCTGTAAGCTGCGGCAAAATATCACTGCAGGAGGTTGCTTGGAAAGCAATGCTTCCAACACTTCAATACGTTTTTCCTTATCGCATTCTTCCTCCAAATAAGCGGCTTCCGCATTGCCTATAATAAGAATTCTATCTTTCTCAAAGTGGGTAAAAAAGCCATGTAACTCCAATCCAGGACGATTTACATCCGGAGAACATACCAATAATTCATCCGGATTGGAAGGCATATAAATGGTTTCCAAAGAAAGCTCTTTCATGATTTTTGATAATGAAATTGTAAACTGAGACAATGCAACACACCTGCTTTCCTTCATATTGAAAAGTCTATTTTATTTATTATACCGTAACTGTAAAAAAGTTTAAAGGGGTTCCCCAAAAAAGATTTCCCAGTTTTTTCGTATAAAATCGCTATTATTCGTACATTTTGAATGATTCCTTTACAAAAAAGTAATTCTGCCAAGGAAAACAAAGAGCACAATATCGCAAGTTACATGCACATGTTTTTGTCGGCAGCAAGCCAGTACTTTACAGTACAAGTATGAATTACAAATCGCATTATGATTTAACCAATTTTAGGAACAACAAATTAAAAATCTTGACTGTTATGAAAACGTTTTAGCTTTTATCTGTAAAAATTCTATAGCAATTTTTTAATGTTATAACAACCTTACAACAAACTCAAAATCATAGATTTTGGTTGTTGCTAGAACGTTTTAACGTTTTTCTGCTAGAAATTGCATAGCAATTTCTTTTATGTTATAATAAAAGTTAAATATTAAAAATGGTGAGCATATGAGAATTGCAATTTTTACAGAGACTTTTATTCATAAAAATACAGCAGCAGCCAATCAGGCCGCAGTTTTACAAAAAGGCTTGCAACAGCTTGGACATAAAGTTTTAATTGTAACAGGGTCTACAAAAGCAACAGAAATTATATTGGACAAGGGTATGCTATGTTGCCCTGCTAGTAAATCCAATAATTTCTATCGTCAAAGTGCTAATAAAATATATGCACATATGCTGGACTATTACATAGGTGCATTTAAACCGGATGTGCTTCATATATTGACTATGTCTGAAATCGGAATGGCCGGACTGCGCTTTGGACAAAAGAATCACGTTCCTATCATCTCCACTGTACATGAATTTCATAATGCACAGCAATTAGATGGCGAGCAGTCTTTACAACAAATATTCAGCTTAATTATGCAGCCATTGGCGCAACGTCACGCTCAAAAAATTTTATCTCACTCTCAAATTGTAACGTATTCTTCGCGCCAATTGGTTTCCCACATTAAAGAATACGCTCCAAAAGCAAAAATTATCCGTATTCCTTATTGTGTAAATGACGTTAAATTTCGTATGTACGGCATCAGTGAACAAGCATGTTGGGAAATGAAAGAACGCCTGCGTTTAAAACCCGATGATACAGGTGTCATTTTTGCAGGTCAACTTTACAAAAATAATAATGTGGACCAACTGCTTTATTACTGGAAAAAATGTGTAAAATCTACAGACACATTAAGACTGATTATTGCCGGTGATGGACCGCAAATGAATTATCTGAAAAACTTAGCGTTAGAATATGGTATCATGTCCCAAGTAACATTTACGGGAGAACTGTCACAAGAAGAATTGAACACTTGTTTTGCTGTATGCGATGTATTCGTCAGCGCAACCGGCTCTATGACCATGAAGGCTTCCCCGCTGGAAGCAATTGCGTGCGGCGTGCCGGTCATTATCCCAAAGAAAAGCGCAAATGCAGATATTGTAATAGAAGGACAAAACGGATTTACCTATGAAAACCCAATAGATATGTACCGATTGATGCGCAATTTTACAAATATGAGCAGCCGACAAAGAGCTTATTTGCGTACATTGGTCAGCAAAACAGCAGAACGTTTAACACCTGCCAGTCAGGCCGAAACTATTCTTAAATTATATCTGTCTTTAAAAAGGAATTCCAATATTGTTCAAAAATAAAATCGTAAGTATGATTGGTATTCTAATGATTGAAGCAACATAAAAGGCAGCTCCTCACAAATTGAGGAGCTGCCTTTTTATCATAAATTATTCAGATTTTCTTTTTCTTGCAACAACAAATGTGCCCATCATGGCACCTGCTGCCAATATCGCAACAGTAATCCAAATTACAGTATTACTGTTATCTCCTGTTTGCGGTGAATTCATTCCTTGTTTACCAGAGCCATGCTCTGTTGAACCGTTGATTGTCCCTGAATCACCCGGAGTAGTAGGTTCTGTAGGATTGACAGGAATTTCCTCTTTCTTCTCCAAACCTGCAATTGCGTCTTCGATTGCTTGCGCCATAGCATCTACTTCGTCTTGTTGTGTAATATTTTTATTTCTTACCACACCATTGATTGCTGTGTCCACGCCTGAAAAATCTTTGTACTCATCTTTGTTCAAAGATTCTGCCTTGGCAATTGCTTCGTCAACCTTAGTATAATCGGCGTCTTTATACATTAAGTCAGCTATTGCATCTAAGATTGTCTGGGCCATGACATCTACTTCTGACTGTCTTGTAGAATCCAAATCATATACAACAGAAGCTAATGCTTCATCTACGATTTCAAAATTTTGATACTGCTCTCTGTTTAAAGCCTTTGCTTGAGCAATTGCTTTTTCTACCTCTGTATATACAGCAGATATATGTAGTTTGTCCCATTGAAAAGTGGGACCGTTCATACCTCTTATCCATGTAACTCCCTGAGCAGCATTTGCTTGTAAGGAGGAAAGGATTTCTTCTGAAGAAAACGATGCAACAGCCTCTCCACAAATAGACTCATCAAAATTTGGATCTGCTGACGCAGTAGTTCCTCCTTCATCTAAAATCAATTTTACAACTGCTGCATATGGATTTTCTGCATCCGGAGATACAGGCCAGTAGCAATTTGTAACCTCACTGTCTACAACCGCAGCAATCCAGGTAATATTTCCCGGTTCTGCACAGGTAATATCGGTTGTGGATACAAAACAGTTACGAATCGTAACACCCGGCATACCTCCAAAGTCAAAATTCGCACCTAGAATTCCACCAACACCGGCATCTGTATACTCACAAACAATACTTCCATCAAAATAACTATCCGAAATTACTGCATCTTCCGTTGCATTTTCCCATTGACCGATTAATCCGCCAACCGTGTCGGAAGAAGTATCCCCCACATTCAGACTTTTTACGGAAGCAGAGGAGTAACATCCAATAATCTGTGTACCTGCTGTACATTGGCCAATTAATCCCCCAACGAGCTGAAATCCTCCGCTATCATGAGCGCTTGACACAACTCCTGTTGTATAGCAATTGATTACTTTTGCTTGATTTGCCCAATCGGCAAGAATGCCCATATTGGTCGAAGCTGCATTTGACGGAGTCTGAAGATTCGCATTCACAATTCCTAAATTCTGTACTGTACCTGTTTGAGATATTACCCCAAAAAAGCCGTATGCTCCATTGTTCGGACTGGTACAAGTCAAATTTTTTACAATATGTCCTTGTCCGTCAAATGTTCCTCCAAAATAATTTGCTACATTGTTTCCTGCACCGATTGAAACCCATTCATGACCGCTTAAGTCCACATCTGTATCAAGGTAAACAGTAACGCCTTGAAATACATTTCCAGTTTCGTTAACTATTTTAGCTAAACCGGCCAATTGTTCTGCAGTAGTCAAATGAAACTCTGAAACACCGTCTTGATACCATGATGTATCTACAGTGCCATCCCAACTGTCTACAGACGTTTCTTCTGCAAACACAGTAGTAGAAAATATACTAAACATCATGATAGCTGAAATAACTATCGCCATAATTCTTTTCTTGTACATACCCAATCTCCTCTTATCTTCCTTATAAACCAACAGTGAAAAAGGTTGCTTTTTGAAAGGTATACTTTTTTCAGAAATATAAAATTATGTTAAATTTAATAATTTATCTTGAACAATATAGGAAAATATAGTAAAATATAATATATCAAAATGTCAATTTATTGCTTTTTCAGTTATCTAAAAAAGTATACCTTTTTGAATTATTTGCTTGCACATACCTCGATTCAGACAGAATAAAAATAATTAGAGATAAAAAAGAACGACTTTGTACAAAGTCGTTCTTTTTACTGTCATTTACAAACTATTCAGCTTTTTTCTTTCTTACAAAGAATACAGTACCTATTATAGCACCTGATACCATTACCGCAACAGTAATCCAAATTACAGTATTACTACTATCACCTGTTTGAGGTGAATGTATTGCTTTTTCCGTTGTTGTGGTTACCGGTGTTACATCATCAGATGGATTAACCGGAGCAACAGGTTCTGTTGGCTCAATAGGAGTTGCTGGTTCTTCCTTAACTGTATAAGATACAGTAGGCTTAGCAAAAATTTGTGGTTTTCCCTTATCGCCAAAACTATTCACAGGATATAAAGTTGCAGAATTGTTGGTATATAATCCTGCATAGTTTTTGCTACCATTGCTGTCATAGGTTCCGTATACACCTGCTTCAGACTTTGGATTATCCAACTTCACGGTATAGGTCAACTGAACAGGAGCGAAATTAGTAACAGACTCATTAATATTCCAAACAAAATGTTCCGTATCTTCCAAATTGCCTTGAGTATAGGTGACGGTATAAGCGTACTCCCCATTTTCCAAAGGCTTAAAACCATACGTATTTTCATCTATGTTTATCGCCTCATATTTTTTTCTACCTACTGTTAAATACAATGCAGAAGCATCATTGACAAAGTTAAAATTATAGTCGCCCGATACATAGCCCATATAATCTTCAACATAAGAGCCGGAGTCTACCAAATATACAATATCGTTTTGAATTTCATCAAAACTGATATTCTTTCCTTCTGCCAAGTAATTCATAAAAGAAGAACCCCAAGCATACTGAATTCCTGAAGTCTGGTTTGCGGTCACGGCATAACAATGATAACCAGCAGAAACTGCTTCCTGATATACCTGATTTGTTAAATAAAGTGCCTTATCCACAGAATTTGCATAGCTAGATTGTTCCTCTACGGGAGTAGATTGCACAATGGTGCCGCCATATGGATATTCATAGGTAGTTCCTTGTATTGCAATTTGATTTTCAACTTCAGCTAAATATGTATCCCAATCGGCAGGAGGTGCATTGGTTCCATATTTAGAATTCCAGTTATCAGGCCCAGCCCAGTTCTTCTCTCCATCAGCCCAAAAACTCCAAGCTGTAGCTGTAGGAGCTTCATGATACATGTAAGTAATACAATCGCTGACAAAAATTAAAAACTTACGGTTAGATTCTACTTCCATATCAGAATCCAACATGGATTTACCTGCCAACAATCCCGCATGAGTATTGGTGCCGCTGGTAAACTCTTGTTTTATCGCTGTTTCAATGTCATTAAATTGGGTGGATAAATCCATGAATTCGCTTACATTTGCAACTTTATTAAAAATTACAACTCCCACGTTGATTTTAGCGCCTGTCCCCTCAATTTGAGATTTCAAATCCTCCAGTATATTCAGTACTTGATTTTCCAAGTCTGTGCTGGTAGATTTGTCCAAAACCAAAACCACATCTGTAACCAGTTGCTTTTCTGCAGAGGGTAAAGATAAAGTAACCTGAGATTCAAAAAGCTCATTTAATTCCGTAGCAGTCTTAGATCTGGAAACATCCCACTCCTCCGTAGATAGCTCTGTTTCTTCTGATACCTCTGCAGCAAAAGCCATGCCCGGCAGAATAGAAAATATCAGAACAACAACAAACCAAAGCGCTATTACATATTTTGCTTGTTTCTTTTGCATGTTTCATTCTCCCATCTTTTTAGTGTAGCAATTCCCTTAAGGAGATACTTTTGCAAAAGTGTACCTTTGTAAAAGTATAAAAAATATGTAAAAAAGCACATTTTGAGCCAAAAAAGCACTTGAAAATCTTATTTAAATGTTGTATTATTCTAATAAAGTGATTAAATGGTATTTTTGTAAAAGTACACCTTTTCAAAAAAATCATCAAGTTTTTAGACAATATGTTATATTTTTGCAGCATAAAGTATCAAGATAAAAAGAAAAGAGAATTGACTCATATGAGTCAATTCTCTTTTTCGTTATAAAATCAGATTGTAGTTGTAATCGTTATTTTTTCTTAAAACTATCTTTTAATGAAACCGTCCTGTTGAATACCAAATGTTCAGGTTTACTGTCCTTAGAATCAAAACAGAAATAACCCTGTCGCATAAATTGAAATGATGCGTGGGAGTCCAGTTCTTTCACTGAGGCTTCCACTTTACAATGTTCCAGCACATTCAAGGAGTCAGGATTAATACATTCCAACAACTCGCCCGCTTCCGGATCTGCCTGAGTAAACAAATTATCATATAAACGGATTTCAGCGTCCAAGGCATTTTTTGCATCGACCCAATGAATGGTTCCGCGTACTTTTCTGCCGTCCGGAGTGGTACCGCCCCGTGTTTGAGGGTCATATTCGCCATATACTTCAATTACATTGCCATTTTCATCTTTTTTACAGCCTGTACATTTTACAATATAAGTGGTTTTCATGCGTACTTCATTGCCCGGATAAAAACGGAAGTATCCTTTTACGGGTTCCTCTGTAAAATCATTTCTTTCAATCCAAGATTCTCTGGAAAATGTAATGGTTCTGGTACCATCTTCAGGACAGTTCGGATTGTTTTCAATCTCAAATTCTTCTACCAAATCTTCCGGATAATTGGTAATAATCAATTTTATTGGGTCTAATACAGCCATCACCCGTTGCGCTGTCATATTCAAATCTTCACGCAAACAATGCTCTAAAAAACTATATTCCACAACACTGTTTACCTTGGAAACGCCAATTCGTTCACAAAAATTGCGAATGGAAAGCGGAGTATATCCCCTTCTGCGCAATCCGCTCAACGTAGGCATTCTTGGGTCATCCCATCCATCTACCACACCGTTTTCCACCAATAAGCGCAGTTTTCGTTTACTCATAACCGTATGATTTATGTTTAATCGCGCAAACTCAATTTGGCGAGGTTTACAAGGCAGTTCAGAGTGCTCAATTACCCAGTCATATAAAGGTCTGTGTGCTTCAAACTCCAAAGAACACAGCGAATGTGTAATGCCTTCCAATGCATCTTCAATAGGATGAGCATAATCATACATAGGGTAAATGCACCACTGATTTCCTGTGCGATGATGATGCATATGGCTGATACGATACAATACAGGGTCACGCATATTAAAATTGCCGGAAGCCAAATCGATTTTTGCACGCAACGTCATGGAGCCGTCTTCAAACTCTCCCTCTTTCATACGTGCAAACAAGTCCAAACTTTCTTCAATCGGTCTGTCACGGTATGGGCTGACAGCCGGAGTTGTCAAATCTCCACGATTTTCACGTACTTGTTCCGGAGTACATTGACAGACATACGCCAAACCTTTTTTAATCAGATTCACTGCAATTTCATACATTTGAGGAAAATAGTCAGACGCATAATAAAAACGCTCTCCCCAAGAAAAGCCAAGCCAAGCGATATCCTCTTTGATTGCATCTACATACTCAACGTCTTCTTTTGTTGGATTGGTATCATCCATACGCAAGTTACACAAACCGTTATATTTTTCAGCAGTTGCAAAGTCAATGTACAATGCTTTGGCATGGCCAATGTGCAAATAGCCGTTGGGTTCGGGAGGAAAACGAGTGTGTACCTTTTTTCCTTCAAATCTGCCTCCCGGCG
>ERZ827478.434-NODE-434-length-43542-cov-5.352772_pt1 | contig 43542 bp, 36 predicted proteins | sample MGYA00519705_ERZ827478 | MGnify/ENA primary metagenome ERZ827478 (study PRJEB31778, sample SAMEA3449318) | human gut metagenome | biome: human gut; feature: human-associated habitat; material: faeces | place: United Kingdom | collected 2010/2012 ...
TATCCTGCCAAGCGCACGAGCTTTATCGTGAATTCAAGGTGGCACCGCGGATAGTGTCGTACTTTTTATTTATGTACACGATTCGTCCTTGACAGATTTATTTTTTTCTGTCAGGGGCGTTTTTTTTATTCCCATAAATTCCTCTGACAAGATTGCAACGAAAAGTAGTGTAATGATTTCTGGATCGGAGGTATGAAGTATGAATGTTTTACCGACACAAGAAGAAGTCAGAAGAATCGCTTCAACCGGAAAATATAAAGTGATACCGGTCAGCTGCGAAATACTTTCTGATTTCACAACTCCTATCGAAACGTTAAGGAGATTGAAAAATGTATCTATGCGCTGTTATATGCTGGAATCTGCATATGCAAATGAAACAAGGGGACGTTACACGTTTCTCGGTTTTGATCCCATTATGGAGATACGTTGTGCGGACGGAGAGATGACCGCCGGAATACTGAAGTTACAAACAGAGCATCCGTCAGCGTATTTACGCCAGATTCTCTCTGAATACAAAAGTCCTTGCTTTTCTTATCTTCCGCCGTTTACCGGAGGTCTTGCGGGATATTTTTCCTACGATTATTTTGGATATAGCGAAGCGTCGGCAAAAGGGCAAGTGGAAGATACAGAAAAATTTCCGGATGTAGATTTGATGCTGTTTGACAAAGTAATAGCGTTCGATCATTTCAGACAGAAGATCATTCTTATTGTCAATATGAAACTGCATGATGTTGAAAGTGAATACAATAAAGCGGTCATGGAACTAAAACAGCTTGCTCATCTGTTAAAAAACGGGGAAAAGAAGAAAGAAACCGGCGGAAAGCGTCAGGAAAAAGTTACGGCGGCGTTTGGAAAAGAACAGTTTTGCGATATGGTTCAAAGCGCAAAAAAACATATTTATGAAGGAGATATTTTTCAGATCGTATTATCGAATATGTTATCAGCGCCTTATGAGGGAAGCCTCATCAATGCTTATCGGGTTCTTAGGACAACGAATCCTTCTCCGTATATGTTTTATTTTTCAGGAACAGATCTTGAGGTGGCAGGCGCTTCACCGGAAACATTGGTTAAATTGGAGAACGGAACGCTTCATACGTTTCCAATGGCAGGAACGAGACCAAGAGGAAGAGATGAGACGGAAGATAAAGCGCTGGAAAAAGAACTGCTGACAGATGAAAAAGAGTTGGCAGAGCACAACATGCTAGTAGATCTGGGGAGAAACGATCTTGGGAAAATCAGCCGGTTCGGCACTGTGAAAGTAGAAAAATTACATTCTGTGGAGCGGTTTTCCCATGTCATGCATATAGGCTCTTCGGTGAGCGGGAAAATAAAAGAGGAGTACGATGCTTTGGATGCCATAGAAGCGGTACTGCCGGCAGGAACACTTTCAGGAGCGCCGAAGATCCGGGCTTGTCAGCTGATCGGCGAACTGGAGAACAACAAACGGGGCATTTATGGCGGCGCCGTCGGTTATATTGATTTTGCGGGAAATATGGATACCTGTATTGCAATCCGCATGGCATATAAGAAAAACGGAAAGGTTTTTGTAAGAAGCGGAGCCGGGATCGTAGCAGATTCCGTACCGGAACGAGAATATGAAGAGTGTTTAAATAAAGCAAAAGCTACATTGAAAGCGCTGGAACTTGCAGAGGAGGTGGAAGAATGATTTTACTCATTGATAATTATGACAGCTTTTCCTATAACCTTTATCAGATGATCGGCGAGATAGAACCGGATGTGAAGGTTGTCCGTAATGATGAAATATCTGTGGATGAAATCCGACGTCTGAAGCCGGAGAGGATCATTCTTTCACCCGGACCCGGCAGACCGGAAGATGCAGGGATACTCATAGAAGTTGTAAAAGAACTTGGGAAAGAAATTCCAATCCTCGGTGTCTGCCTGGGACATCAGGCAGTCTGCGCGGCCTTTGGAGCGAAAATTACTTATGCAAAAAAGCAAATGCACGGAAAGCAGTCTCAGATAAAAGTCGATACCGAAACGTTGTTGTTTTCAGGCTGCTCACAGAGCATTTTGGCTGCAAGATATCATTCTCTTGCGGCAGACGCCGACACGATTCCGGACAGTCTCTATGTTACCGCCTCCACAAAAGACGGAGAAATCATGGCGATACAGCATAAGGAATATCCGATTTACAGTGTGCAGTTCCATCCGGAATCCATTATGACACCGGAGGGAAGACAAATACTTAGAAATTTTATACAAGGAGGAATAAGATATGATCAAAGAAGCGATCGTAAAAATTGTAAATAAGGAAGATCTCACATATGACGAGGCATATACAGTTATGAATGAAATTATGAGCGGACAGACATCCGAGACGCAGAATGCGGCTTTCCTTGCTGCACTGTCAACCAAAAGCGCCAGAGCAGAGACGACAGATGAAATTGCCGGATGTGCGGCTGCCATGAGAGCACATGCGACTCGTGTGGAGACCGGAATGGAATTGTTTGAAATCGTAGGAACAGGCGGGGATCATGCACAGAGTTTTAATATTTCGACTACAGCGGCATTGGTGGCAGCGGCGGCAGGAATGAAGGTTGCCAAGCACGGAAATCGGGCGGCATCCTCCCAATGCGGAACGGCAGACTGTCTGGAAGCTCTCGGAGTTAATATTCACCAGAATCCGAAAAAGTGTCTGGAACTGTTAAATGAGGCAGGAATGTGCTTTTTCTTTGCACAGGAGTATCATACTTCCATGAAATATGTGGGGGCAATACGAAAAGAATTAGGTTTTCGTACCGTTTTCAATATTTTAGGCCCGTTGACAAACCCGGGAACACCTACGATGCAGCTGCTGGGAGTATATGACGAGTATCTCGTGGAACCTTTGGCGCAGGTATTGCTCGATCTCGGCATCCGACGGGGGATGGTAGTATACGGACAGGATAAGCTGGATGAAATTTCTATGAGTGCAGCGACGACCGTATGTGAGATTCGGGACGGATGGTTTCGGACTTTTGTTCTCACACCGGAAGAATTCGGGTTTGAACGCTGCAGTAAAGAAGATTTAAAAGGCGGCACACCGAAAGAAAATGCAGAGATCACGCTTGCAATCTTAAAAGGGGAGAAAGGTCCTAAGAGAAATGCCGTATTGCTCAATGCCGGAGCGGCGCTTTATATCGGCGAAAAAGCGGACAGTATAAAGGCGGGAATTGCACTGGCAGAAGAACTTATTGATTCAGGAAAAGCATTGGATACGCTGCAAAAGCTGATCGAAGGAAGCAATCGTGGGGAGGGGTGTGTATGACGATTTTAGAACAGCTTGCCGGCTATGCCAGAGAACGAACCGAAAAAGCAAAACAGAAACGCCCGCTTTCGACGTTGAGGCAACAGGCCTTTTCAATGCCGAAAGGAAGTTTTGCATTTGAAAATGCGATAAAAAAGCCGGAGCTTTCTTTTATCTGTGAATGTAAAAAGGCGTCTCCATCCAGAGGGATCATCGTTAGTGATTTTCCATATATACAGATTGCAAAAGAGTATGAGAACGCCGGAGCAGACTGTATTTCCGTATTGACAGAACCAGGATGGTTTTTAGGGAAGGATGCATATCTTAGAGAAATCGCCGAAGTAGTATCTATTCCTTGTCTGCGAAAAGATTTTACCGTAGATGAATATATGCTCTATGAAGCAAAAGTGTTGGGGGCATCAGCGGTACTTCTGATCTGTTCTATATTAAGTGAGCGGCAGATTCAGGAATATATCGGTATCTGTGATGAGATGGGGATTTCGGCTTTGGTAGAGGCACATGATGAAAAAGAAGTGACAATGGCGGTTCGTGCCGGGGCGCGTCTTATAGGAATCAACAATCGGAATTTAAAAGATTTTACAGTAGATACAGACAATAGCCGCAGGTTTCGTGAAATGATTCCGCCGGAGATACTGTTTGTTTCGGAAAGTGGAATTTGCAGCGCCGAAGATGTGAAAAGATTGCGTGAGATCGGCACAGATGCGGTGCTGATCGGAGAAGCGCTTATGAGAACAGAAAACAAGGCGGAAAAGCTGGCTTGGCTAAGAGGTGCTATATGACAAAAATAAAATTTTGCGGTTTGTCCCGTCGGTGTGATATTGAAGCGGTAAACGAACTGAAACCGGAATATATCGGATTCGTATTTGTAAAGACAAGTAAAAGATATGTTTCCTTTGAAAAAGCGGAGGAATTAAAAAGCCTGCTGGATCCAAAGATCAAGGCGGTCGGAGTTTTTGTAAATGAAGATTTAAAACGAATCGAAGAAATTTGCGATAAAAAGGTGATCGACATCGTTCAGCTTCATGGGCTAGAAGAAGAGAAGGAACTGAACTATCTGAGAAGCCGTATTGTTCAGCCGGTCATCAAAGCTTTTTGTATAAAAAAGGAAGAAGATGTCAGACAAGCGGAAAGAAGTCCGGCGGATTTTATTTTATTGGATTCCGGTGCCGGAACCGGAAGAACTTTTGAATGGGAGTGGATAAAACATATGGAAAGACCGTATTTTCTTGCAGGAGGAATCCATATAGATAATGTAGAAAAAGCGCTGGAGCAGTTAAAACCTTATGCGATCGATGTAAGCTCCGGAATCGAAACAGAGGGACGAAAAGATAAAAGAAAAATGGCAGCGATTATGACAGCAGTCAGAAAGGAACGAAAATTATGACGAATCAAAAAGGACGTTTTGGTACTCATGGCGGGCAATATATCCCGGAAACATTGATGAATGCAGTGATCGAATTGGAAGCAGCATATGAGTATTACAAAAATGATCCGGAATTTAACCGGGAACTCACAGAACTTTTCAACGAATATGCAGGCAGACCTTCCAGACTGTATTATGCAGAGAAGATGACGAAAGCTCTTGGGGGAGCAAAAATATATCTGAAACGAGAGGATCTCAACCATACGGGCGCTCATAAGATCAATAATGTGCTTGGACAGGCATTGCTTGCAAAAAAAATGGGAAAGACAAGATTGATCGCGGAAACCGGAGCCGGACAGCATGGAGTTGCAACTGCAACGGCTGCCGCGCTTATGGGGATGGAATGTGTCGTGTTTATGGGAGAAGAAGATACGATCCGGCAGGCTTTGAACGTATATCGGATGCGGCTGCTTGGAGCGGAAGTGATCCCTGTAACGACAGGGACGGCAACTTTAAAAGATGCCGTTTCGGAAGCGATGCGTGAATGGACCTCCCGGATCGCCGATACGCACTACTGTCTCGGATCGGTTATGGGACCCCATCCGTTTCCTACGATTGTCCGTGATTTTCAGGCAGTTATTTCAAAAGAGATCAAAGAGCAGATCCTTCAAAAAGAAGGGCGGCTTCCGGATGCGGTGATTGCATGTGTCGGAGGCGGTTCAAATGCGATCGGCAGCTTTTATCATTTTATTGAGGACAAAAAAGTCCGCCTGATCGGCTGTGAAGCGGCAGGCAGGGGAATTGATACCGATGAAACCGCGGCTACGATCACGACAGGGAGACTTGGGATTTTTCATGGTATGAAATCTTATTTTTGCCAGGATGAATATGGGCAGATCGCTCCGGTATATTCTATTTCCGCCGGACTGGATTATCCGGGAGTAGGCCCGGAACATGCCTATCTGCATGATATGGGAAGAGCGGAATATGTGCCGGTGACGGATGAAGAAGCCGTTTGGGCGTTTGAATATCTGGCAAAGACAGAAGGGATCATTCCGGCGATCGAATCGGCGCATGCAGTTGCTCATGCAATGAAAGTCGCGCCGTTGATGAGTCCGGAAAAGATAATCGTAGTTACGATTTCCGGCAGAGGAGATAAAGACTGTGCGGCGATCGCCCGATACAGAGGGGAGGATATTTATGAGTAATATCAAGAATGCGTTTAAGAACAAAAAAGCATTTATTGCATTTTTCACCTGTGGAGATCCGGATCTGGAAACAACGAAAAAAGCGATCCGATCAGCAGTAAAAAACGGTGCGGATCTGATAGAGCTTGGGATTCCGTTCTCTGATCCGACCGCGGAAGGCCCGGTTATTCAGGCGGCAAATTTAAGAGCTTTGAAAGGTGGGATCACTACCGATAAAATTTTTGCGTTCGTAAGAGAACTGCGCAAAGACATAGATGTACCGTTTGTTTTTATGACGTATACGAATGTGGTATTTTCTTATGGTGTAGAAAAATTTGTTTCAGAGTGTCAAAAGAGCCGGATTGACGGACTGATCCTGCCGGATCTTCCATTTGAAGAAAAGGAAGAATTTCACCCGATCTGTGCCGGATATGGGGTGGATCTGATCTCTATGGTTGCTCCGACTTCTGAAAAGCGGATCGCAAAGATAGCAGGAGAGGCGGAAGGATTTTTGTATGTTGTCTCGAGCCTCGGCGTGACGGGGATGAGAAGTGAGATTACGACAGACCTGACTTCCATTGTGGCGACCATTCGTGAAAACACCCGGATTCCGTGTGCGGTCGGCTTTGGAATCTCCACGCCTCAACAGGCAGCCGCGATGGCAGAATATGCGGATGGAGTGATCGTAGGATCTGCGATCGTAAATATAATGGAAAAGTATGGGAAGGATGCGCCGCAATATGTCGGCGATTATGTGAAAGAGATGAAAAAAGCGCTGTCTGTATATTGATATAGAGGGCAGAAAAACTGGAAAATATGTTTTTCCTAAGATATACTATGTCATAGTAACAGCATTTTAAAGTAGGATTAAGGTGATACGTTTATTTTTAAATAGAAATATAGTTCGCTGTGAGTAAAGGAAAAAGATAAGTGAAGCGGGCGGAAACAGGAGATATATATTATGCGGTTATTATTGGCAGAAGATGAAAGAGCGCTGTCAAAAGCGCTGACAGCGATTTTGGAAAGAAATAATTACTCAGTGGATGCAGTTTATGACGGTCAGAGCGCATTGGACTATCTGGAAGCGGATAATTATGATGGGGTAGTCTTAGACATTATGATGCCTAAAGTGGATGGACTGACAGTGTTAAGGAAAGTTCGGGAAAGGGGGAATCTGATTCCGATTCTGTTGTTGACAGCCAAATCAGAAGTGGATGATAAAGTAGAGGGATTGGATGCCGGAGCAAATGATTATCTGGCAAAACCTTTTCATTCAAAAGAACTGCTGGCAAGAATCCGGGCAATCACAAGAGCGCAGACGGCACAGGCAAATTCCAAATTGAAGATGGGAAATGTCACGCTGGATCGGGCGGCATTTGAACTTTCTACAAGTAAGGGAAGTTTCCGCCTTGCCAATAAAGAATTTCAGATGTTGGAGCTTTTAATGTGCAATCCGCATCAATTAATTTCTTCTGAACGGTTTTTGGAAAAAATATGGGGATATGACAGTGAAGCAGAGATAAATGTAGTTTGGGTATATATTTCTTATTTGAGGAAGAAGTTGTCTGCTCTCCACGCAGATATTCAGATCAAAGCGACGAGAAATGCAGGATATTCTCTGGAGGAGCGGTCATGATAAAAAAACTTCGTATTAAACTCATCGTAGCGTCCATGATATCTTTGTTTCTTGTACTTTTTATCATAGGAGGGATTGCAGGTGTTTTAAACTACAGGAAGATCGCAGAAGATGCTGATCGAATTCTTGAAGTTTTGGAAAAAAATGCAGGACATTTTCCGAAAATGATTCCGGGAAACGAAAAAGGGGACAGACATGGGATCTCACCGGAGATCCCTTATGAATCCAGATATTTTTCTGTTCTATTGGATGAAAAAGGAGAGGTTATTTTAACAGATACGTCAAAGATTGTATCCATAGACACAGAAAATGCAATAGAATACGCATCAGAAGTTTGGGCAAGAGGAAAAGAAAAAGGATTTATGGATCATTATCGCTATTGGAAGACGTCTTATGGCGGGGAGATACGTGTTATTTTCTTAGATTGCAGGAGACAGCTGGATAATTTCCTGAACTTTTTGTTTACTACAATGATCGTATCTTTCATAGGGCTATTATCGGTTTTGTTTTTGATGATTTATTTTTCCGGGCGTATTGTCAAACCGTTTTCTGATAATTATGAAAAGCAGAAGCGGTTTATTACGGATGCGGGGCATGAATTAAGGACACCCTTGACGATTATTGAAGCAGACACGGAGGTTTTGGAAATGGACTTCGGTGAGAATGAATGGCTGCAGGATATTCGGGAACAGACAAAAAGACTTGCGGATCTTACAGGTTCTTTAGTTATGCTTTCCCGTATGGAAGAAGGGCAGAATGGAAATTTGAAAGTAGAGTTTCCTTTATCTGATATGGTGGAAGAGGTATGTCATACTTTTCAGGCGCCGGCGAAGATACAGGGAATCTGTATGAAAACTGCGATTACACCTATGATTTCTATAAAAGGCGATGAAAAAGCAATCCGAAGTCTGATAACGATTTTGCTTGATAATGCCGTCAAATATACGAATGAAAGGGGGAGGATTGACGTTACTCTCGGGAAAAAGAAAAACCGTATTTATCTGTCTGTATTTAATACGACAGAATATATTTCAAAAGAACAGACTTCTCGTTTATTTGATCGTTTTTATCGGACAGATATTTCCAGAAATTCCCAGACAGGAGGATACGGACTTGGACTTTCTATAGCAGCGGCGACAGCAGATTCTCACAAGGGAAAGATCATGGCAGAAACAGAAGATGAAAAATCGCTGCGTATTACAGTGACTTTTCCGGGGCAATGATGAATAAACAGTACATGAGAAGCGTCAAAGAGATCTCTGTACTGATAATATCGAATATGCAAAAGGCAGTAAATCTCAGGTTAATAACCTAGGGTTTACTGCCTTTTTAAGATGATTTTGTCTTAAAGTACAATTAAGGTACAGCGTGTACGATATTCCTGTCAATAAAAACGGATAATTTATTTCATCAAGGAGTTTGACGTGGGAAGTTGAAGGTTTTGATGGGATAGAACAGATGGAGGGAACATTTAGATGGAGATGAAGAAACAAAAAAAGATAATAGGTGGGATGATTTTAGTTTTGGCAGTGACAGCCTGCGCCTCTTTTTTTAAATCGGCGGCAGAAGAAATTGCACAGGAAGAAACGTCAGAAATATATCAAAATGAAATAAAGACCATTTATACCGAAGCGTATCAAGATGAAGTGGAAACACAGATTGAAGAAGAAAAAAGCAGCGGAGCATACACAGAGGATAATATGCTGATAAAAGAAAATCCATATGGAACAAATACCTTGTCTTTATACGTTTATTTTACTACGCAGGAGCCGGTATCTGTTTCTTACAATGTTTCAGTTCCGGATTTGTCTATCGGTGACTTTTCACAAACGCCGGAAGGGGAAGGAAGATTTGATACGGAACATGAGTTTCAGGTTATGGGGTTGATACCGGAAGAATGTAATACTATTACATTTACTTTGACAAAAGAAGATGGAAGCGTGGAGATATATTCTTATGTACATGAAATGGGAGAATTGTCCGGAAAAGAGGAGATTCAGCTGAAACAAACAGAAGCAGCCGAAGGGAGTGAAACTGTTTTAGACGGGTTATACGTCGTTTTAGGAAATGACAGTGATGAAGAAGATTTCATGTATTATTACGATAATTCCGGTGTGCTCAGAGGAGAAATTCCGTTGATCGGTTACAGGAGCCACAGGCTTTTATTCCGGGATGATTGTATGTATTACAGTATATCAGAAAGCAAAATTGCGGCGGTGAATCATCTTGGAAAAGCAGAGAAGATTTATGATACGGGTACATACAGTCTTCATCATGATTATGTGTTTGATGATGATGGAAATTTGCTTGTTTTGGCAACAGACACTGAAAGCGACAGTGTGGAAGATCAAATTATTCAGATTAATACGCAGACAGGTGAAGTTAGCTGTGTGCTCGATTTGGGAGAGTTATTTTCTGATTATAAAGAAGAATGTACGGAAAATGAAGATGGAGAATTGGATTGGATACATATAAACACGATACAGTGGATAGGGGACGATGCCGTTTTACTAAGCTCCAGAGAGACTTCGACTATTTTGATGATCGAAGATATTTATGATACTCCTCAGATAACATATATGATTGGGGAGGAGAGTTTCTGGGAAGGAACAGGATATGAGGAATTGTTGCTTGAAAAAGATGAGAGTGCGGGAACATTTTCCAATACGGGAGGGCAGCATTCTGTCACATATGTACAAGATGATTCTTTAAATGCAGGAGAATATTATCTCTATCTGTTTAATAATAATTTCGGAGTAAGTAAGTCGAAACCTGCTTATGATTGGGAACAGATAGAAGGAATCGAAACATCGATGAAAGAAGGAGAGGAATCCTATTATTATAAATATAAAGTAAATGAAAATAATGGAACCTATTCCCTGATACAATCTTTTAAAGTTCCATATTCTGCTTATGTCAGCAGTGCACAGGAGTATAAGGGAAATATTATTATAGATTCCGGTATGCAGGGAATTTTCGGAGAATATGACGCATCGGGGAATATCATTCAAGAATTTGAGATGGAACTTGCCGATGAATATATTTACCGTGTATATAAGTATGATTTTGCGGACTTCTATTTTGAAAAGCAGTAGAAATATATGGCGGGATTTTAAGTAAAATTAAGGTGAGCAGTATATGATCTGTCTGTAAAATATAAAACATATGGAGGAATATTATGGCCTATCAAATGACTTTTAAGCGTTATGAATTAAAATATCTGCTTAATAAGAAAGAAAAAGAAGAGATTCTTCTTGCAATGAAACCGCATATGAAATTGGATGATTATGGAAGAACGGTGATAAGAAATATTTATTTTGACACAGAGAATTTCCGGCTTATCCGGCGGTCGCTGGAAAAGCCGGTATATAAAGAAAAACTTCGCATCCGAAGTTATAAACCGGTACAGATTACGGATCCGGTATTTGTGGAGATTAAGAAAAAGTATAAATCGGTTGTGTATAAGCGCAGACTTCTGCTTCCGGAAAAGACAGTGATGGAAAGTTTTCGGACAGGAGAGCCGCTCCCGGTATGTTCGCAGATAGGAGATGAAATACAGTATTTCCGCGAGTATTATAAAAACCTTCAGCCATCCGTGTTTTTGTCTTATGAAAGGGAAGCGTTTTATTCCTTAGACGGAAGTGATTTTCGGGTAACGTTTGATGAAAATATTCTATACCGCAGAAACGACATTTCTTTAGGAAGTGAAATTTATGGACATCCCTTACTGGGAAAACAACAGACATTGATGGAAATTAAAACATCCGGTGGAATTCCGCTTTGGATGAGTGAAACGCTTACAAAACATCATTTGTATAAAACATCATTTTCAAAATATGGTTCTGCTTATCAACGTATGATGGAAGCGGCTATGCAGGGAGAATACTGTTATGCTTAATACTTTATTTCAAGGGATTTTTGATACAGATATGACCAGTGTGATTTCCGTTTCGGACTTTTTATTGTGTGTGGGATGCGCGCTTGCAGTTGGATTGATCCTGGCGGGAACTTACATGTATGGAACAAAATACACGAAGAGTTTCGTGGCAACGCTGGCGTTGCTTCCGGCAGTGGTCTGTGTAGTGATCATGATGGTAAATGGAAATGTAGGAACCGGCGTAGCAGTTGCGGGAGCGTTTAGTCTCGTACGATTCCGCTCCGTTCCGGGATCGGCAAAAGAAATCGGGGCTATTTTTCTTGCTATGTGTTCCGGTCTGGTAGCGGGAATGGGATATTTGGCTTATGCGTTATTATCAGCAGTGATTCTCGGCGCCATTATGCTGTTGTATAATCGGATGGATTTTGGAACGAGAAAGCATGGATTACGTTATAAAACATTGCACATTACAATACCGGAAGATTTGGATTACAGCGGAGTGTTTGACAAGATATTAAAGCAGTACACTGAAGATTATGAGGTAGTACAGATTAAAACAACAAACATGGGAAGTTTATTCAAATTGACATACAACCTTACGTTGAAAAAACCGGAAACGGAAAAAGAATTGATCGATAAACTTCGATGTAGGAATGGAAATCTGGAAATTACAATGTGCAGACAGGAGACGGTAATCGGAGAATTATAGGAGGCGATGAGAAATGCGGAAAAGAGAAGTTGTATTATTTTTTGTAATGGGATCGTTTTTGCTATCCGGCTGTCATACAACAAATCAGGATATACAGCAAAATACAGACAGTACAGCGTCTGAGAGTACCTCTGCGACGGAAATAGATACTTCTGCTATGTTTTCCGATAGAGACAAAGAGGTCGGATATGAAGAAGAGGAGAGTGTCGCTGTTTTGTTGGCGGACAAGGGATCTTCCTGTGAATCTGATTCAGTGTCGATTGATGAAAACGTAGTGACTATTACAGAGGAAGGGACATACATACTTTCAGGTTCTCTCTCAGATGGAATGGTGATTGTAGATGCGGAGGATACAGATAAAATTCAGCTTGTTTTGGATGATGTATCTATTTCTAATTCTCAGTCGGCTGCTTTGTATATACGGTCTGCAGATAAAGTATTTGTCACTACTGCAGCGGGAACGGAAAATGAGCTGATTAATTTAGGAACGTATATTGCTATAGATGAGAATAATATTGATGCAGCGGTATTTTCAAAATCAGATCTGACTCTCAATGGGGAAGGAATACTTACCGTTACCGCTCAGGAAGGACATGGAATCGTATCAAAAGATGATCTTGTCTTTACAAGCGGTGACTATACGATTACAAGTGCAAAACATGGGATATCGGGAAAGGACAGCGTCCGGATTGCTAATGGTTCTTATAAGATTATATCCGGAAAAGATGGGATACATGGAGAAAATACCGAGGACAGTAGTTTAGGTTTTGTCTATTTGGCAGGAGGTACTTTTGATATTACCTCACAGCAGGATGGAGTCAGCGCCGGCGCATGGCTTCAGGCAGAGGAGGGAACTTACACTATTGTGGCAGGAGAGGGAAGCGCCGGGGTACAGAATCAGGAATTAGAAACGAAAATGCTGCCGGAACAGTTGCCGCAAGATACAACAGAGGAAAACACAACCAGTATCAAGGGAATGAAAGCGTCTGCACAGATTGTATTAAAAGGCGGAACCTATACAGTTGATACAGAGGATGATGCATTTCATTCCAACGGGAATTTTGTTGTCAGTGGAGGTACTTACAGTGTGTCATCGGGAGACGATGGGATTCATGCAGATGGGAACGTTACGATTTCCGGAGGGAGTATAGATATATTAAAAAGCTATGAAGGAATCGAAGGATTGAGTATTGATATTACAGGGGGCGAGCTTTCTGTACTGGCCTCTGATGACGGAATGAATGCAGCAGGAGGAAATGACGGCAGCGGATTTGACGGACCCGGAGGCGGGGGAGATCAGTTTGCGGTTACGGAAGGCGCCTATATTCACATTTCCGGAGGTAAGCTCCATGTCAATGCGTCGGGAGATGGCATTGATTCCAATGGGGATCTTACGGTTTCCGGTGGAGAAACTTATGTTTCCGGTCCTTCTAATGATGGAAACGGAACATTGGATTACAGTGGCAGTGCAGTGATTACGGGAGGAGTCTTTGCAGCGTCAGGATCATCGGGGATGGCGCAAAGCTTTGATGATTCTTCCACACAAGGGTGCATGATGGTCAATGTAGAGGCGCAGGAAGCCGATACGGATATTGTACTTTTGGATGACAGTGGAAATGAAATTTTGAGCTGGAGCGCTGAAAAAACGTATTCATCTGTCATTATAAGCTGTGAGGAAATTAAAGAGGGAGAAAATTATACCGTAAAATGTGGAGAGACAGAACAGAGTGTTACGATGGACAGTTTGGTTTATGGAAGTAATTCTCCGTCAGGAGGAAATCCCGGAGGCGGTCAGAGAGGAGGAAACCGAAAAGAAGATGACATGCGGGAAAAACCGGAAAGAGGACAGGAACCGGGAAAGAAAGAAAATCCGCAGGAAAGTATGCCGCCTGATATGCCATCGGGTGGCAGCACAGAAAACAGTTCCTCGGAAGGAGGCGGCAGCTTATGAAGTCATGGTCAAAAATCGCATTGATTCCGGCATACAATCCGGAGTATTGTCTGGTAGATTTGGTACAGACATTAAAGAAAAAGGGATTTTGGATTTTAGTAGTGGATGACGGAAGTTCAGAAGAACATAAAATAATATTTCGGGATATTAACGATGTAGGAAATGTGCTTATACTTACGCATATAAAAAATGAAGGGAAAGGAAGTGCTTTAAAAACAGGTCTGTCTTATATTCAAACAAATATATCCGATTATTGTATTGTAGTGACAGTAGATGCAGACGGACAACACAGTCCGTCAGATGTGGAAAAGATATGTAAGGAAGCACAACGGTATCCGGGATATCTGATTTTGGGAAGCAGAAAAATACAAAAAGAAACACCGTTTAAAAGTAAATTTGGAAATCGGATCACCCGTATTGTCTATGGGCTTATTACAGGGGTTCATCTTTATGATACACAGACAGGGCTACGGGCTTTTGATAACACAATTCTTTCGGATTTACTTGAAATTCCGGGAGAACGATATGAATATGAAATGAATGTACTGCTGGAATGCAGCAGAAAGCAGATTTTCATGAAGGAGATTCCGATTGAAACAATTTACAGAAATGAAAATGTTGGATCTCATTTTCATCCGTGGAAAGATTCTTGCATGATCTATAAAGAGATTTTAAAATTTTCGGCATCCTCATTTCTCAGTTTTCTTTTAGACTATGGGATGTACAGCGCATTTCTATGGGTTATGAGGGGAACTGCAAAAGGTTTTTCTGTCTTGTGCTCCAACGTCGCGGCGAGAATCATAAGCGGATGTTTTAATTATCACATAAACCGAAAACTGGTTTTTCAAAAAGAAACCAATACGACTGCAATGGCGGCAGAATATGTTTTCTTAGCGGCAGGGATTTTAGCTGGGAATACTCTGATTTTAGAGTTGTTTGTAGGTGCCGGGATGAACCGATATGTGGCGAAACCCTGTACAGAACTATTATTTTTTATGATAAGTTGGTTTGTTCAAAGAACATTCATATTCAAACAAAAAAAGACGAGGATATTAAAATGCTAAAATATTTAAAAATACATTGGATCGGATGTCTGTATAGTATTTTGCTGATCGGTTTTACAGTATATATGTTTATGGATACATTTTTGATTTCAAAAGTGTATCGCTTGGAAGAGAAGACAGAAGGACAGAATATTATTCAAGAGAAAAGTAGATCAGGTGAAGAGCAGGCGACTTCGGAAACAGAGGCTGAGATATCGGAAACATCGTATGAGGATGGGCAGATTTCTGTTACTTTGACAGAATATTGTGAGGCTGACACTACGGTTTATGTAGCAGATATATTGCTTTCTTCATCCGAGTATCTGAAAACAGCCTTTGCACAAAACAGTTACGGAAAAAATGTAACGGAAAAGACATCGGAAATGGCTGCCCGGGAAAATGCCGTATTAGCTATTAATGGGGATTATTATGGAGCGCAGGAAAAAGGATATGTTCTTCGGAGCGGAAAGCTGTATCGGAGTGAAGCAGAAAAAGGACAAGAAGATTTGGTGATTTATCAGGATGGAACTTTTGAGATTATCTCAGAAGAAGATATTGCGGCAGAAGAATTGTTAGAACAAGGTGCACAGGAAATTTTATCTTTTGGCCCGGCTCTTATACAAGAGGGAGATATTTGTGTGACAGAAGAAGATGAAGTGGGAAAAGCGATGGCAAGCAACCCAAGAACGGCAATCGGGATCATAGATTCTCTTCATTATGTATTTGTTGTTTCAGATGGGCGAACAGAAGAAAGCGAAGGACTTTCTCTTTTGGAACTGGCAGAATTTATGGACGAATTAGGGGTAGAAACAGCTTATAATCTGGATGGAGGCGGCTCTTCCACTATGTATTTTAACGGAAAGGTTGTCAACAAACCGACGACCAGTGGAAAGAGTATAAAAGAGAGGAGTGTAAGTGACATTGTCTATATCGGATATTAAAAAAAGCGGAAAAGAAGTAGAAACTATTATATACATCTATTTGTTAGTCACCATATTGTGCGCCGCTTTTGGCGCGGTTTATGAATTGTTTAGTCATGGAGTATTTTCTTATTATATGCTCTATGCGTTTGGTGTTCCGCTATTAGGCGGGGTACTCCCTTTTTATTGCTTATACTATTTTCGCAGAAGAATACCGGGGACAATCTCACGTCGTTTTCAACACTTTGGGGTTTCAACCGTAACAGTAGGATGTATTTTTAACGGGATTTTGGAAATCTATGGAACAACGAATCGCTTGACAAATATATATTTTATTATCGGAGGAATGTTTCTTATTCTGGGAGTTTTTCTATATTGTTTGAAAAAGTAGTCGGAACTATGCCGGGAGGTGGAAGCGTGACACAGGAAGAATACTATGGTGATGTATTTGCTTTACTGAAACAAGGAGAAGTATACTTAAAGAAAGTAATGGAAATGTATCCAAATGATAACACACAAGATGAGCTGCAGTCGATTTTATACACAAAGACAAGAATAAAAACACCGGAAAGCATGATGGAAAAATTAAAAAGGCGCGGATTGGAGACAGATTGTCGTACTGCATTGGCAAATACTCATGATGCCATAGGAATCAGAGTGATCTGTTCTTTTGTAGAAGAAGTATATCGTATCGAAAGATGGCTGCAAAAAAGAGAGGATATTGAAATCCTGGAAAAAAAAGATTATATCGCTTATCCGAAGGCAAATGGTTACAGGAGTCTTCATCTGATCATACAATTTACAAAATTTGATTTACAGGGAGTTGAAGCGGAAATACAGATTCGTACGATTGCCATTGATTTTTGGGCAACTCTGGAACATCAGATAAAGTACAAAAGAAATGTTCCACATGAAAAGACGATACGGAGGGAACTGAAAAGGTGCGCAGATGAAATTGCTTCTGTGGATTTGTCTATGCAGACTATCCGGGATATTTTACAAAGTGATACATGGAAGCACGTAGATGAAAGAAGTCGGTGAACTGCCGGCATGTAATTATACAATCTTTAATATGTATATAAACGGAAATCATGTAAAATATTGTAAATGATTTATGGAAAGGAGTATAATATGGATATATAAAAAATAAAAGGGAAAGCGGGGAAAAGAATGAGGAAAAAGAAAGTTTTTGCGCTTGCAATGGCGGGATGCATGATGTTCACACAACCGGTATTTGCAGAGGAATTGCAGAAAGAACTTACAGATGCAGTCGTGATATCAGATGACGCACAAAAAGAAGGTAATTTGGATGTGCTCTCTGAAGATGGAGAGAAAACGTTTTTTGTGAACGGTTCGTCATCTGAAGCTGCGGAAGCGGAAAGGGCAAACTTTGCAGAAAGAGCTGCGGAAGAAGGGAAAACAGGAAATTCGGTCTTGCTTGACAGGAATGCCGTCACATATTTGGAAGGGCATCGGGAAATTCCGTGTGAGGAACAAGGAGGAATTTATTTTCTGAATCGGAACAAATTATCGTTGTACAAGCCGGACAGCAATGAGTTGACAGAAGTACATCAGTTTGACAATGTGCAAGATGTTTATGTGGCAAATGACAGACTGTATATATTGGACCGCAGTTCTAATATTACGATCTATAATTTGCTTACGCAGCAGGAAGAGAAGAAACTTCAGTATGGAGATCACGCAAGTTCGATCGGCGCAGATTCAAAGGGAAGGATTTATCTTGCCGAATCGAATGGCAATGGTGACGATTATGATCTGTATCTTTTATCGCCGGAAGGAACGCTTTTATCGCAGGCTTTATCCGAGGAGGCAGTGTACGGTTTTTGCGGCTTCGATGAAAGTAACGGGAACTATTATGTAGATACTTATAATAACTGGCGGTACTGGGGGTATGACCATGATATGCATGCCCTTCGCGCCGGAAATGTAACCGGAGATCAGCTCACCTTTCATAATAAAAAATTGATGATGTATATTTGTCAGTCATATTTCTATGAACGTGAAGAACAGGCCGGTATGCTCGGGGATAAATATATATGCGTAGACAGTACATTTAATTCAAGACTAAAGGTTTGGGATTCTGATGTGTATAAATCAGAAGAACCGGAAGATACGGAAGTTTTCTTCTTACCGCGCAATAATGAAGAAGGAGGAGCGTTTGATCCGAATGCGAGCGTCGGAACACGAACGATCTACCGCGAGGAGACGGATTCTATTGTTACATTTAAAGACAATTCATACATAGCGGAATATGACATCCAAAGCGGAGAAGAGATTTATTCTGCAAAAACAGATTATCCGGTATTCTGTCTGATGGAATACGAAGGCGGGGTTGCAGCGGTTGAAAAATCCGGCGATAATTATTATTATGAATTTTTCCCATGGAAGAAAGCGACCAGCCTGGAAGTGGAAGGAAGCAGCCATACGGTAAATATAGGCGATACATTGCAGCTTACACCTGTGACAAACGGAACAATGGAAGAAGTCTACAGTTGGAAGAGCAGCGATCCGAAAATCGCGAGCATCAACCGGGCGGGACAGGTATTCGGCTGGAGCAAAGGAGAGGCAGTGATCACAGTCAGTACAACAAGCGGTCTGTCGGCGCAGTGTACGGTGACGGTGACGGGAGAACCTTCTGTTCAAGACCCGGATAAAACAGCGACGGTTACAGATGGTTATGCTTCTAATAATCATTCTTTGAATGATTATGCAATATGGAGTAAGACAGTTAATTCTTATTTGATTCCGAATGCAGACGGAACATTTACGAGAGTGGAGCATTGCGGCGGAAAAATGATCGTTGAAAACTATTCTGCGGCAGGCAAGAAGACCGGAAGTAAAACGGTTGCAATGGAGCTGAGTCTGTTTGGCGGATTTTACAGTGGAAGCGATCATAATTATTTCGTGTTCGGACAGGCTAATCCAAATGACAGCGATGAAGAAGAAGTAATGCGAATCGTAAAATATTCCAAAGATTTTCAGAGAATAGGGGCGGTTTCCGTATACGGAGCGAATACGAATATTCCGTTTGAGGCAGGTTCGCTGCGGATGACAGAGACAGCCGGAAAGCTTTATATTCATACATGTCATGAGATGTATACTGACAGCGACGGATTGAATCATCAGGCGAATATGACGTTTGTGATCAATGAAAATGACATGAGTGTAGAACAGTCTTACTATGATGTGCTGAATCTTGCACAGGCAGGATATGTAAGTCATTCTTTTAATCAGTTTATTCAGACGGACGGAGAGAATATTTACAGAGTAGATCACGGTGATTATGCACCGAGAGGAATCGCTCTTATTAAGTCACAGGTTGGCGGATCGATCACTAAAGTCGATTATGCGATTCCGGTTGGTTTAGGCAAGGTGACCGGAGGGCATTACAATTCTACGGGAGCCTCTGTCGGCGGGTTTGAAATATCGTCTGAAAACTGTATTATCGCAGGAAATGCAGTAGATTTCGAGAGCGAAAGTGCCAATACTTCAGACCAGAGAAATATTTTTATCAGCATTACCGATAAACAATTAACTCAAGCGAAAACGGTATGGCTGACAAATTACGATAAGCAGCAGGGTATAAACGTACAGACACCTCAGCTTGTGAAGATCGGAGAGGATCAATTCCTTGTAATGTGGCAGGAAGGCAGTAAATCCGAGGGGAATCTGACGACGAAGATCGTAACGATCGATTCCGAAGGAAATAAAACTTCTAATATAAGGTCAAAATCGATGCCGCTTTCCGATTGTCAGCCCGTCGTAGGACCGGACGGGGTTGTAAGATGGTATGTGACAGACGGCAAGGCTCCGACGATTTATGCGGTCAATCCGTTTGAGCAAAGCCAGTCATATATAAAGGGCGACGTAAATGAAGACGGGAAAGTTGAGATCAGTGATCTGCGCCTGATCCTGCGCAGCGTATGTAAAAAAGTAGAGTTGACAGAACAGCAGAAACTTGCTGCGGATGTGACGGAAGACGGGAAAGTCGAGATCGGTGATCTGAGGAAAGTGTTAAGATATATTTGCCATAAGATTCCTGAGTTATAACAAGAAAAAGGCGTTGATTCGTTTTTTACGGATCAGCGCCTTTTTAAGCAGAAAAAGTTGTGAAAACAGAACTGCTTACAACCGGAACATTAATGATGCAATATTAAAATAAATCAATATAGAAAATGTATCGACAAGCGTTGTGATCAGCGGAGAAGCCATAATAGCCGGATCAAGGTGCACCTTGCTTGCAACAAGAGGAAGAATACATCCGATCAGTTTCGAGATGATAACAGTTGCGATCAGCGAAAGCGCAATGACTAAAGCAAGATTCGGATTATGATACTGGATCAGGATACGAACGCCGTTTGTAAGAGCGAGTACAGCTCCTACAATTATGGAGATACGGAATTCTTTAAAAATAACTTTAAAAATATCTTTAAAATGTATTTCCGAAAGAGCAAGTCCCCGAATGACCAGTGTTGAGCTTTGCGAACCACAGTTTCCGCCTGTATCCATCAACATAGGGATAAAGGATACAAGAAGCGGGATCGCAGCAAATGCGTCTTCATATTTTGTGATGATCGTACCTGTGATAATGGAAGTAAGCATAAGGATGAGAAGCCATGGGATCCTGTTTTTTGCGTGGGCGAAAGTGGATGTATTAAAATAAGTTTTTTCGCTTGGATTAATGGCGGCCATCTTAGTGATATCTTCTGTTGCTTCTTCAACCATAACGTCCATAGCGTCGTCAAATGTGACGATTCCGACCATAAGTCCGTCTTTATCAAGTACCGGAAGCGCAAGCAGGTCGTATTTTCTGAATAATTGAGCCACTTCTTCTTTATCGGTATAAGTTCTTACGGAAATGATCTCTGTTTCCATCAGTTCACTGATCAGAATGCCATCGTCGGTCGTCATGAGATCTTTTGCGCTGACGATGCCGATCAGCTTCCTTTTATCTGTGACGTAGCAGGTATAGATCGTTTCTTTGTGAATACCGGTTTCCTTGATGTGAGCCATAGACTGTGCGACAGTCATAGACTGACGGATATCGACATATTCGGTTGTCATGATGCTTCCTGCGCTGTCTTCCGGATAATTAAGAAGTTGGTTGATCAGCGTTCTGTCAGACGGCGAAACCGTATCAAGAATACGATTTACGAGGTTTGCCGGAAGCTCTTCGAGAAGATCGACAGTATCATCCATGTAAAGGTCATCAAGGAGTTCCTTTAGTTCTTTTTCGGAAAACATGTCTACAAGGTAGGTCTGCATGGAAGTTTCCATATTGGCAAATACTTCCGCTGCCTTATCTTTCGGAATCAGCCGAAATGCAAGAGCAAGCTCTTTATCGTCAAGTTCTGACAGTAATGAGGCTATGTCCACTTCGTTCATTACATCTAAAATGCTTCTCACAGCTTTGAACTGACGCTGGCCGAGAAGCTGTACAAAAATGTCTTTGTTCATGATAAATACCTCTCTTTATGTAATTTTTTTCGATCAGACTGTGTATATGACAACTGACACCGGAGTCCATAACCTCACCACCTTTCAATATGGAACGCACAGGGCGCTTCCGCAAAATAAAAACCGTCATTTTTAAAGTGACGGAATCATAACAATATTTTTACTGCTTTATTTTAGTTTACAGGGGAAAAAGTGTCAAGAAAAACATATGTAAAAATGGATGAAAAATTAAGAAAAATCTGTTATAATCAATAAAGCATATGGCAATAACTAATAGAAAAGAGGATTTATTATGGAGTACAAGATCACAGGCTGCAAGCCGGAGAAATTATTTCATTTTTTTGAAGATATCAGCGCAATCCCGAGAGGATCGGGAAATGAGAAGGGTCTTAGCGACTATCTTGTGAAATTCGCAAAAGACAGAAACCTCTGGGTTTACCAGGATGAAAGTAATAATGTGATCATAAAAAAAGAAGGAAGCGAGGGGGCAAAAGACAAAGCTCCTGTTATGCTTCAGGGACATATCGATATGGTATGCGATAAACTTGCCGGAGTCGAGCATGATTTTGAAAAAGACGGGCTTGATCTCATTGTAAAAGACGGCGTTCTTTACGCAAACGGAACGACTCTCGGAGCAGACAACGGAGTAGCGGTTGCCCTTATGATGACAGTTCTTGACGATAAAGAATTAGAGCACCCTCCTGTAGAGTGTGTGTTTACGACGTCGGAGGAAATCGGACTAAACGGCGCTCAGGCGCTTGATAAGTCTCAGATCACAGCGCGTACGATGATCAACATGGATTCAGAAGAAGAAGGAGTCGCAACAGTTAGCTGTGCCGGCGGACTTCGTGTTCAGCTTACAAGAAAGATAGAAAGAGTGCAGGCAGAAGGAACATTAGTTCAAATAAAAGCAGAAGGCCTTCTCGGCGGACATTCGGGAACGGATATTGATAAAGAGCGTCAGAATGCGAATCTTCTGATGGCTCGTATGGCAGATCATCTTCTGAAAAATACAAAAGGACTTCTTGTGAACTTTGCAGGCGGAACAAAAGATAATGCAATTACAAGAGAGTGTGAGATGTCTCTTATCTATGCAGATTCGGCAGAAGCACAAAAAGCAGAGAAACTTGCATGTGATCTCGCAGAAGTATTTGCAGATGAAATCACATCTTTTGAGCCGGATTTCTCCTGCGAGATCGCAGTGACGGAAGGCCAGAGCGCAATGGCGGTTCAGGAAGAAGATGCAAAGGCATTCGTAAGTCTGATGCGTCTTGCTCCAAACGGAATTTACAGACGAAACATCAAGATGAACGGGTTTGTCGTTGTATCGTCTAATATGGGAGTAGTCAGAACAGAAGAAGATTATATTATGGTTGCGGTTTCTCCCAGATCGTCTGTTGCAAGCCTTCAGGAAGATACAAAATCGCGTTTCGCACTTCTTGCAGAGACGTTTGGATTTGAGATTGAGTACAGCGGAGAATATCCGGGCTGGAGTTATGCGGAAGAATCTAAGATCCGCGATCTGTTTGTAGAAAGCTACCGCGATCTGTTCGGAAGTGAACTTCGTTTGGAGGCGATTCATGCAGGACTTGAATGCGGACTTTTTTCAGAAGCAATTCCGGGACTGGATGCGATCGCAGTAGGTCCGACACTGAATAATGTACACACTCCGGATGAGAATGCTCCGCTTGATTCGCTTGAGCGTTTCTATGAGCTTCTTAAAGATGTTCTTTCAAGATTGGCCAGAGCATAAGAAGAACAGGGAGATTTGATTAAAAATAAGTGTTCTGTAAAAGAATGGGCGGGATCTTGAAGATGCCGCTTTTTCTTTGCGACCGGGAGTTTGTTTCAGATCAGCGCTGGAGAGTAGATATGAATGAGTTTTATGAAGAATTAAAAAAGGTACTGGATCTTTCTGACGGGGATGTTTGGACGGAGACTGTTTTGTGCGGCAAAGATGCCGGAAAGAAGCGGATTCTTTCCGGGATTTTTGCTCAAGACGAAGAACAAAATGAAAGACCGGACGAAAAGAAAAAGGAAAACAGAGAAAAAAGCGGATGTGAAGGCAAGAGCAGAATCTTCCGTGAACGAATCGGAAGAATTCCCCGTCTTGTAATTTGCGGCGGAGGACACGTTTCGGCTGCGGCTACGAAACTCGGGAAGATGCTTGGGTTTGAGGTGACTGTTCTTGAGGATCGTCCGAAATTCGCAGATCATGTAAGAAAAGCCGGAGCAGATAATGTCATTTGCGCTCCTTTTAAGGAAGGACTTGCAAAGATCGGCGGTGACTCGGATACATGGTTTGTCATAGTGACGCGCGGTCACAGATACGATGCGGAATGTCTGGAAATAATCGTGGAAAAGCAAAATGCATATATCGGGATGATGGGCAGTAAACGGCGGGTTGCAATCGTAAAAGATCAGCTTGAGAAAAAAGGTATCGACAGAGAAGATTTAGAGCGGGTACACACGCCGATAGGATTGAAGATCAAGGCAGAGACTCCGGAGGAGATCGCCGTTTCGATCATGGCGGAAATAATCGAAGTAAAAAACAGCAGAGAAAAAGCGGGCGGATATTCAAAAGAGTTGTCGGAGAAGCTTTTTGAAAAGAAAAATGATACAAAAGAAAGTTTTAAGGAACCATCATTGAAAAAAGTGCTTGCGACTATCGTTTCCCGAAAAGGATCTGCGCCTAGAAGCGTAGGAACGAAGATGCTGATAATGGAAGACGGAAGCATAACGGGTACGATAGGCGGAGGATGTGTAGAAAGTGAAGTCATGCAAAAAGCCCTGCTTATGATGCGAAAAGGCGAACCTGTATTTCAACTTTGTAAAGTCGATATGACGGCAGACGACGCAGAAGAGGAAGGAATGGTATGCGGAGGCGTCGTAGAAGTGATGCTTGAGATGATATAACCGAAAAGGAAAGGAGGCAGTGAAATGAAAAGAAAATCGGTTTTTATTTTAAAAGGAAATATTGTATACAGCAAAAATCAGAAAGAATTTTCGATTTGTGAAAATGGATATGTAGTCTGCAAAGACGGAATCGTGGAGGGCGTCTATAAGACGCTTCCGTTTAAATTCGGAGGAAATCCGATACGGGATTACAAAGACGCGCTGATTATTCCGGGATTTACAGATCTTCATGTTCATGCGCCTCAGTATTCGTACCGCGGTCTGGGAATGGATATGGAATTGTTAGAATGGCTCGAAACGAATACGTTTCCGGAGGAATCGAAGTTTTGTGATTTAGACTATGCAGAAAAGTCATACCGGATTTTCGTGAAAAATATGCAAAAGAGTGCAACTACAAGGGCGTGTGTATTTGCGACTCTTCACAGGCCGGCGACTGTTTTGCTTATGGATATGCTTGAACAAAGCGGGCTGAGTACTTTTGTCGGGAAAGTGAATATGGATCGGAATGCGCCGGATTATTTAGTTGAAGAAACGAAAAAGTCGACAGAAGAAACTTTAAAGTGGATTGAGGAGACAATTCAGAAAAACTACAGTCGTACATATCCGATCCTTACGCCGAGATTTATTCCGACGTGTACCGATGAGGTTATGAAAGAACTAAAAAAACTTCAGAAACGTTATGAGCTTCCGCTTCAGTCACATTTGTCGGAAAACTTCGGGGAGATCGCATGGGTAAAAGAACTTTGTCCGTGGTCTGAGTTTTACGGAGACGTTTATGATACATTCGGATTGTTCGGTAAAGATACACGTACGATTATGGCGCATTGTGTACACAGCGATGAAAGAGAGATCAGCAGGATGAAAGAAAACGGCGTATTTATCGCACACTGTCCCGAGTCTAATATGAATGTGTCTTCCGGGATCGCGCCGATAAGAAAGTTTCTTGAAGAAGGACTTCATGTCGGATTGGGAAGCGATGTGGCAGGAGGAAGTACGGAAAATATGTTTCGGGCAATGGCTCATGCCGTTCAGGCGTCAAAACTGCGTTGGCGTATTTGCGACGATAGTTTAGAAGCGCTGACGTCAGAAGAAGTTTTCTTTATGGCGACAAAAGGAGGAGGAGAATTTTTCGGGAAAGTTGGAAGCTTTGAACCGGGATACGAATTTGATGCAGTCGTTCTGGATGACAGCAGGCTTGCGCATCCCCAGGAACTTGATATAAGAAGCCGACTGGAACGGATGATCTATCTGGCGGATGAACGGGAAGTAGTCGGAAAATATGTAAAAGGAAAAGAAATCGATCTTTCTTAAGGAAAAGAGAAAAATAAAAGACAAATAAAAGATAAATAAATGAAGAAACAGCCCGCGGAGAATGAAACCTTCGCGGGCTGTTTCTTGAAAAGAATTCGGCTTATCCTTTCGATGTTTAATTTTCTTCAATGACCGCGATTGTTTCCACCTCGCACAAAACTCCTTTCGGGAGATCTTTTACGGCGACGCAGGAACGGGCGGGTTTTCCTGTAAAATATTTTGCATATACTTCGTTAAATGCGGCAAAATCAGACATATCGGCAAGAAAGCATGTCGTTTTTACAACATCTGTAAAAGAAGCGTTTTGGCTTTCGAGAAGTCCTTGTATATTTTTCATAACTTGCTCTGTCTGTTCCCGGATCGTTGTTCCGATGACTTCACCGGTTTCCGGAGAAAGAGGAATCTGACCGGAGAAAAACGCAGTTCCATTTACTACAATACCTTGTGAATATGGTCCGATCGCTGCCGGTGCTTTGTTTGTTTCAACATATTTTAACATTATATCTACCTCCTGAAAAAATATTTTGCATTCTCTTATCATACATCAAAAAATTCGCCTTGTATATATTTTTAGGCGAATCCGAAAGTGTACCGTGCTTGTTTTTGAGGTGTGCTCAGATGAAAAGAAGAGGGGGAAAGCATAATGGGCGATTATTGCATTTCATTATATTTAATGATATTCTAATAGAAGATAAAAGGCGGTATGAACAGGAAAAACGGGAGAGGAAAAAGAGAAAAAATCTTCGGAGATTTTCCTGTATCAAGGAAGGATAAAGATCAGTCAGAAAGAGGAAAAGTAAGATGGGTATACGAGAGACAAAAAAAGATAATTCAGAGTTGTTTAAGTGGGACGGAAAGCCGTCGGCGGGACAGGTATTTCCCCTTGCGGCGCAGCATGTGCTTGCGGCGGTAGTCGGATGTGTGACGCCGGCAATTTTGGTTGCAAATGCGGCGAATAATGCGGGAGGCAATGTAGATATGGGACTTTTAATACAGATGTCTCTTGTCTTTGCGGCGCTGTCTACGCTGCTTCAGTTATATGGAAATAAAATCAGGATCGGATCGGGGCTTCCGGTGATCATCGGCGTGAGTTTTGCTTACGTTCCGACGATGACGGCAATCGCCGCACAGGCAAAAAGCATTGATACGATTCTCGGAGCGATGCTCATAGGCGGCGTGATAGCGATTATTGTAGGATTGACGATCAAACAGATCAGAAAAGTATTTCCGCCGCTTGTGATCGGCACGGTTATTTTTGCGATCGGGCTGTCTTTGTATAAAACAGCGATCAATTATATGGCAGGAAATCCGGCCAATACATATGAGCTCGTAGTAGAACAACAGGGAAAGACGCCGGCGCTTGTGTTTGGTTCCTGGCAGAATTGGGTCGTTGCTTTTGTGACGCTTGCAATCGTCGTTGCGTTAAATCATTATGGGAAAGGTCTTTTTAAACTGGCGTCAATATTGATCGGGCTTTTGTGTGGATATGTGCTCGCGCTTTGCTTTGGAATGGTAGATTTTTCAGTTCTTTCAAGCGCGGGATGGTTTCAGATCCCGAAACCGATGGAGTTTGGTATGAAATTTGAAATATCGGCGATCATACCTTTGGCAATTTTATTTTTAGTCAATTCCATTCAGGCGATGGGAGATTTTTCCGCAACTACAAGCGGCGGAATGGATCGTCTCCCGACAGACAGGGAATTAAACGGCGGTATCATCGGATATGGAATAGGAAATATTATCAGCGCTTTTTTCGGCTGTCCTCCGACGGCAACATTCAGTCAGAATGTCGGCATTGTAGGTACGACGAAAGTGATTTCAAGAAGGGTGTTTGCGACATCGGCGGGAATCCTTCTTGTAGCCGGTCTGATTCCGAAGTTTTCGGCTTTATTAAGGACGATTCCGCAATGCGTGCTTGGAGGCGCGGTCGTTTCGGTGTTTGCTTCTATCGCAATGACGGGAATCCGACTGCTTGTAACGGAAAAACTGACTGCCCGTAATGCAACGGTAGCCGGACTTTCTATTGCGATCGGAATGGGTGTTTCATTAAGCGGCGGATGTCTGGATCAAATGACGCAGAGTATCCACAGCGCTTTGAACCTGAGTATGAATCTTGAAAACTTTCAGGCGATCATAAACAATACATTTGCATCCTCTCCGGTTGTTTTGGCGACAATTTTCGCCGTAATACTGAACTTGATCCTTCCGAAGGAGAAAACGACGGAAAAGGAAACGAAATTACGTTAAGTAAAGAACGAATTATTTTTATAAAAGGTATAAAATCAAGTAGAAAGAAGGGGATTAATGATGAAACGGTTATTCAAAGGAGGAACGGTAGTCAGCGGGGAAGGTCTGAAAAAGATCGATCTTTTGGTAAAAGGGGAAAAGATTCTTGCGGCAGGGAAAAATCTTGAATTTCAGGATGCGGAAACGATCGATGTGAGAGGAAAGCTTCTTTTTCCGGGTTTTATAGATGCTCATACACATATGGCGGCAAAGTTTAATGATATTACGGCGGCAGACAAGTTTGAAACCGGAACAAAGGCAGCGCTGGCAGGCGGAACGACGTGCATCATAGATTTTGCAGAGCAGAAGAAAGGAAAAAGTCTGAAAGAAGCGATTGACGATAAACGTCAGGAAGCAGAAGGCGAGGCATCATGTGATTATGCGCTGCATCTTACACTGAATGAGTGGAACGATGACGTTGCAGAGGAACTGGGGGAGATTGTAAAAAAGGAGACTTGTTCTTTCAAATTATATACGGCGTATGACATGATGCTGGATGACGGACAGATTTACGAGATTTTTTCAAGGGTGAAAGAACTAGGCGGCATTGTCGGAGTTCATTGCGAAAATCACGGGATTGTACAGTCTCGTTTAAAAGAACTTGAGAAAACAAAAGGAAGAACGGATATTGCGGATTATTCATGGATACACCCAAAAGAAGCGGAAGCAGAAGCGGTGGGGCGCATCCTGAAGATTGCCAAATGTGCGGATGTTCCGGTGATCATTGTGAATTTAAGTACGGCTGCCGGATACCGGGAGATTTTAAAAGCGAGAGAAATCGGTCAGACCGTCTATGTCGAGACGTGTCCGGAATATCTTCTTCTGAATGAGGAAAAATATGCTCTTGCGGCAGAAGAAGCGCGAAAATATGTAACTGTTCCGCCTCTTAGGAAACAGAAAAACAGCGATATATTGTGGGATGCATTGAAAGAAGGAAGGATTCAGACGATAGCGTCCGATCATTTTGGATTTACAAAAGAACAGAAAAATGCAGGAGAAGAGGATTTTATGCTGACGCCTTCCGGTATGCCGGGAGCAGAAGAACGTCCGGCGCTTATGTGGCAGTTCGGAGTGAATGAAGGAAAGATAACGGCAGAGCAGATGTGTGCATATCTTTCGGAGAATCCCGCAAAATTATTTAAATTATATCCGTGGAAAGGGGCACTTATTCCGGGCAGTGACGCGGACATCGTCATATGGAATCCTAACACGGAATGGACGATGACTGCGGCGGATCATCAGTCTGCATGCGACTATTGCCTGTTGGAAGGAGCAGAGATCGAAGGAAGGGCAGAACAGGTTTATTTGAGAGGAAAACTTGTGGCAGAGAACGGAAAAATCATAGAAGAAAAGACAGGAATGTATATCCGTCATGGCGTAGAATAATATGGTGTTTATCTATAAAAATAATGAATTGTGTGAACGTATGTCTTTGTCAGAGGCGCTTTCTGTGAACACATCAGTCATCTCGGTCGTGGGAGCGGGAGGAAAAACAACTCTTTTGCATCGTTTGGAAGACGAGTGTGTAAGAAAAAAACAACATGTGATCATTACGACTACAACGAAGATCATGCATGAAAATAAACCATATTTTTTAGAAGATACATCTATCGGTAAAATAAAGGATACGTTGGGAAAGTTCGGGAGAGTGTGGATCGGAAGCAGGGATTTGATTTCCGGGAAAACGGCGCCGCCTGCAAAAGAAATTTTAGACGAGATCTTTTGGTGGGAGCTGCCGATACTGGTCGAAGCAGACGGAGCAAAACGACTTCCGTTAAAAGTTCCCGCAGAACATGAACCGGTCATTCCGAGTCAAACAGGACATGTTGTTTCCGTATATGGGTTAGATGCAATAGGCAGGACGTTAGAATCAACCTGTTTTCGGTGGGAAAGAGCAGCACAGATCTTAGAAAAAGGCGGAGAAGAGTTCGTTACGGCAAAAGATATCGCGATACTTGCGTCATCGCATAAGGCGGGCAGAAAAGGCTGTCCGCCTTATGCGCAGTATACGGTTGTTTTAAATAAAGCAGACAGTGCATCTAAAAGAGAAGCAGCGCTTGAAGTCTGCAGAGAATTGAATGTTCGGGGAGTGGAAAATATTGTAGTGACATCTTTGCATTCAAAGAAACTTTAGAATAAAAATAAGAGGAAAAAAGTGTGAAAATATTAATTAAAGGCGCAGGGGACCTGGCGACGGGAATCGCATCGAGACTGTACGGAGCAGGTCATCAGATTTTGATGACAGAGATCGCACAGCCCCTTACGGTAAGGAGAACGGTTGCTTTGTCAAGGGCGGTATATGACAGGCGGGCGATTGTAGAAGAGATGGAAGCGGTATCTGCAAAGACACAGGAAGATGCGGAAGCGATAATGGAGGAAGGCAAAATCCCTGTTATAGTTGATCCAAAGGCGGATTGTCGAAAATGGTATAAACCGGATGTGATCGTTGATGCTATTATTGCAAAGAAAAATACCGGAACTAAGATTACGGACGCTCCTTTTGTGATCGGAATAGGTCCGGGATTTACAGCGGGAAAAGACTGTCATTGTGTGATCGAGACAAAAAGAGGTCATACTCTCGGTTCGGTAATATGGGAAGGAAGCGCTATTGCGGATACAGGAGTTCCGGGAAACATAGGAGGATATACGACCGAGCGTCTCATTCGTGCTTCGGAAGACGGGATAATAGAACCGAAAGTCCGAATCGGCGATATAGTCGAAAAAGGGCAGATTGTTGCAGTAACCGGAGGAAAACCGGTTTTCGCCCAAATGGGCGGGATCGTGAGAGGAATGCTGCAGCCGGGGGCGTATGTGAAGAAGAATCTGAAAATCGGAGATATAGATGCCCGCGCGGAGCGTTCCCACTGCGAGACGATTTCGGACAAGGCAAGAGCAATAGGAGGCGGAGCGCTTGAAGCGGCAGAGCGCTTTGAAAAAATAAAAGGGCATTATGCAGTCGTTATATTGGCGGCGGGAAAGGGAACAAGATTCTCAGGGGAACGTGGGGAAAGCAAACTTCACGCAAAGATAGATCAAAAGCCGATGTATATGCATATGATGGATAAAATGCAGGCTTTTTCATCCGTTGAACTGTTTATTGTTACAGGGGATGAGAAGATTATAGAGGAAGCCGAAAAAAGAGGAATCTTTGTTGTGAGAAATAAAGAGCCGGAAAAAGGCATCGCACATTCTGTCGTACTTGGCTTAAAGGCAGTATCTCATAGTTTTAAGAGCGGGACAGACAGAAAATCGGGTGCACCGGACGGAATCCTGTTTTCAGTGTGCGATCAGCCGAAACTGAAAATATCCACAATCCAAAGAATATTAAACGATGCGGCGCTGCATAAGAAAAACGTTATTTGTGCGGGATATCGGGGACAAAAAGGAAATCCGGTTTTGTGGCCGGCTCACTGTTTTGCGGAATTATTAGAATTAACAGGGGATGAAGGCGGCAGACAAATGCTTACAAAATACGAAGAAAAGGTACGTATCATAGAGACAAGCCGGGAAGAACTCAAAGATATCGACAGCAAGAGGGATCTGGAGAATCTGGGGAAAGAAACGGAAGAAAATAAAAAAGCGTAAATAAAAGAAAAGGAAATAATATGAAAAAAAGAGTCATTGCAGTGATTGCTGTTCTCGCCCTTTCAGTTGCCATGTTTGGCTGCAAAGCGGGAAGCGATACCGGAAACGGCAAAAAGCAAAGAGAAGAATCTGCCGGGGATATGGGTACAGAAGGAAAGGCTACGGCAGAGGAGGAAACAGAAATACAGGTTTTTATTGCGGCGAGTCTGAATACAGTTATGACGGAACTTGCAAAGGAGTATCAAAAGGATCATCCGAATGTGAAGATCATATACAACGCGGATAGTTCCGGAACTCTTCTGACGCAGATTGAAGAAGGATATGAATGCGATCTTTTCTTTTCGGCAGCTCAGAAACAGATGGATGTGCTTGAAGCAGACGGATTTCTTGTAGACGGAACGAGAAGTGATGTGGTGAATAATCAGGTTGTCGTTATAACGCTTAAAGACAGCAAAACAAAAGTCAAAGGGCTGGCAAACCTTCAGGATGCAGAGAGCATTGCGCTGGCAGGAGGAAGCGTTCCTGTCGGAAAATATACAAGACAGGCTCTTGTGAATATGGGAATTATCCATACTTCAAACGATCCGGATTCTATTACGGCACAGGAAATTTCCGAAGCGTTTGGAGGAGTTGAGATCAGCGAGCAGGATAACGTAAGCAAAGTGCTGATGGCAGTCGCGGAAGGTTCATGCGAAGTGGGAACGACTTATTATTCTGATATATACGGATACGAAGACGATATTAAGATTTTAGAAAAAGTAAGTTCTGATCTGACCGGAGATGTGATCTATCCGATCGCTCAGATTGTGAATAAAGAAGCTGATAAAAAGCAGACCGAAGCGGCGGAAGATTTTATGGATTTTCTTTTATCTGATGAAGCGGCAAAAGTGTTTGAGTCATATTATTTTGATACGGATATAAAATAGTGTGCATTCAGATCAGGTTAAGGCAGGAGATAATGCATTCGTACGCAAATAGATGTGGAGTATAAATAATGGATGAAGTAACAGAAATATTGAAAAATCTGGATTGGAGCCCTCTGTATATTTCTTTGAAAACAGGTGTGGCAGCTACGGTGATTTCGTTTTTTCTCGGGATATTTGCGGCTGGAAAAGCAGTAAAAGCTTCCCCGGGGAAAAAAGCGGTGCTAGATGGGATTTTGACGCTTCCTATGGTGATGCCTCCTACGGTAGCAGGCTTTTTTTTACTGTTGTTGTTTAGCAGGAGAAGACCGGTCGGAGCATTTTTATTTGAAGAGTTTGGTTTTAAAGTCGTGCAGACATGGATTGGATGTGTGATCGCCGCGATTGTAATTTCGTTTCCGCTGATGTATCGAAACGCAAGAGCGGCAATGGAGCAAATTGATGTGAATCTCGTGTATGCAGGCCGTACACTCGGCATGTCAGAGACGAAAATTTTTTGGAAAATCGTTATACCGACTGCCGGTCCGGGAATTGCGTCAGGAACAATCCTGACATTTGCAAGAGCGATGGGAGAATATGGGGCGACGTCTATGCTGGCAGGAAATATACAAGGAAAGACGGGGACGATCGCTCAGAAGATTGCGATGGTCATTCAGGACGGAGATTATGTTACGGCAGGAATTTGGGTTTCGGTTGTAGTTCTGATCGCTTTTGTCATTATTTTTCTTATGAATTTCATTTCCGGACGAAAGATGAAAAATATCGGGAGGTGGTAAAAGATGGCGATTGATATGCTGATTCGGAAAAAATGGGATAAATTCAGTTTGGATATCAATTTTAAAAGTCAGTCAAAACGAATCGGTATTTTAGGGGCATCAGGCTGCGGTAAAAGTATGACATTAAAAAGTATTGCGGGAATAGAGACTCCTGATAGTGGTCACATTAAGATAGACGGAAATATATTATTTGATAAAGAAACGAAAACAAATCTAAAAACACAGAAACGTAAAGTTGGATACTTGTTTCAAAATTACGCGCTATTTCCGACGATGACAGTAGAGCAAAATATAGCGGCCGGGCTAAAAGGAAATAAGCAGGATATACATAAGCGGGTCAAAGAGATGATTCAAAAGTTTGGTCTGGCAGGTCTGGAAAAACATTATCCAAAGCAGCTTTCCGGAGGACAGCAGCAAAGAACGGCGCTTGCTCGGATTATGGCTTATGAACCGGAAGTTATTTTATTAGACGAGCCCTTTTCCGCTCTTGATCTGTATTTAAAAGACCGATTGGAGCAAGAAGTGCTTCAGATGTTAGAGTCATATATGGGAACTGTGATTATGGTATCACATAATCGAGATGAAATTTACCGTTTTAGTGAAGAGCTTTTCGTTATGGATAAGGGGAGGATTGTCGCATCCGGCAAAACCGAGGAGCTGTTTCAAAATCCGAAAAATAAGACTGCCGCCATACTTACAGGATGTAAAAATTTCTCAAGTATTATCTATATAGATGATCATACAGTAGAAGCAAAGGAGTGGGGAATTTGCTTAAAGACAAAGAGAAAAGTACCAAAAGATGCGAAATGGATTGGGTATCGGGCACATGATTTTATTCCTGTGTGGGGAACAAGGGGAGAAAATATGCTTAAATTTCAACTTGAGAGCAGCGCCCGCCTTCCGTTTGAGCAGAACTATTATATTGCGGCAGAGAATAGAATAGGAAACAGTACAGAAAAAAACGGTGAAAAAGACAAAACTATGATTTGTTGGTTTGTTCAAAGGGAAAAAATGGAAGAAATAGAGAAAAAAGGATTTCCTGACTATTTGTGGATCGATGAGGGGAAAATATTGTTTTTGAATGAATAACAGTCGATCCTTAACAGATAATAAGATACCGCTGTTTTAATATTTTTCATATTTAGGCGAAGTCCGACGACTGTACATACCGACTGCATATACAGTCGTCGTCTCCTTTTATGGAAACAACAGAAACTGAATTTTGATCATGCTTTCTGTTGTTATGGACGATGGGGAATACACTGTTTTGTGTTTCCTATCGTTTTCATATATTTAAGATAACACGTAATTGTGAATGTGATGTGACAATATATGGAAGAAAAATTAAAATTTCTAAAAAGAAACTAAAGTGTATGCTTTTTGACAGTATGCATTATTTCCTGTGATGCCTGCGTCCAACGGTCACGTTCGGCTTCAAACCGCTCCCACAACCATGTGATCGCCAGATCAAGCCCTTCTTCGGAAAGGTCAAAAGTATGACTTTCAATTTGATCTTCCGGCGTTTGTTCAAAACACCATGGTTCAGGATAGACAAAAACGGTGAATGTTGTGCTGTCTCTGCCATTGTCTGAACGCATCATGTACCGCATTCCGTTATGGCTGCCTGAAAAAGGTTCTTTTTTTAAACCGCTGTAAGGAACAAGTCTTTTGTCAATCATAAAAATCTCCCGTTGTTTTAGTGTTTGTCACATCAAATATAAGCTATTATATCATTTGGCGGCATTTTCTGCAAATTCAGTCGTTATAAGATCTTTATACGGAGCTCTTTTTTCAAGCTCCCCGGCGCTTTCTAGGATATCCTGAAGCAGATCAAAGCTGCTTTCTTCAAAAATCAGATTGCTTTTCCACGTGTCTTGTTCATAGTAACGTGTTACGATGGTCGTGATCATCTCAAGTGTTGTTTCCGGAAACTGAGGCTTGATTACAGATGCGGTTTCGGAAGGACTGTGAGAGCGGACATAATCCATTCCCTTTTGAAGCGCGTTTGTAAAACGCTGGATCACATCAGGGTTTTCTTTCAGATAACTTTTTTTGGCGCTGAATGCGGTGTAAGGAACATAGCCGCTGTCTTTGCCAAGCGATGCAATAACATGACCTTTTCCTTCGGATTCAAGAGAAGTCGCTCCGGGCTCAAATTCAATCGTAAAATCTCCGCGGCCATCCGCAAAAGCCGGAGCTGTAGATCCGAAATCAATATTTTGGATAATTGTAAGATCTTTTTCAGGGTCAATTCCGTTCTCTTTTAAAATATATTCAAATACCATTTCCGGCATACCGCCTGTCGCCATCTTTATAATGTAAATATTTGTCCGATAATTGTTCAGAAGTCATTTGAACCGGTAAATCCGGCAGGTATTGATCCATCAATACCGCAAGTTCTTCTTTTGTTTTCACAACATTGTAAGGTTTCAGCGGATTATCCGTATCTTCCAAAATTCCCAATTCTTTCATCAGATTGATATAAGGTAAGATACTTTGTTTCGTTTTCTTAAATCCCAATGCTGTGATATGTTCTGACAAGTATTTTGCAGATGTATATCCACGTTCATCTTCTATAATCAGCTTCATTACAAGAGCGATTACAGTATTTTCCCGGCGATTCATCTCATCAGCAGGACTGTAATTGATTAAATCAGACAAACCATATTTTAAACTAATTTCTGGCATTCCCTCTTTATCTACGTCAATTCTCTCAATCAACAGTTCAATATCTCTTCGGTCAAGAGTTCCACCTGCAATGATTTTATCAACTACATTCAATGCGTTTCTCAATTTGTCCTTTACATCCGGTGTTTCTATAGTAGTTTCGTTCAGTTCTTTTTCCTGCATCTCCAAACCATGAATCTGCGCCAGTAAATCCTTTTGCATAGAATCATAGGTTTCATGGATCAAATCCTCATTTTCAGATGCTATGGATAAATCTTTTATTTTTTGTGTTAAAAGTACCTTTAGTTGATTTTTTCGGTTTTGAATTTCTTCCTGAAGGTCCTGTCGTTTTTCTGCCAGCGTTTTCTTTTCTGCCTCAAAGTCCCTCATATCATATGTGGAAATCACTTCACAAAGTGCTTCTCTGCACAGTTTAATATAATTCAGCACATCTTCCATCAAATCATTTTCCTCAATCAGATGCGCTTTCTCACAATATCGCCTACCTTTTGTATTATAGGTAGTACAAATATAATATTTTCTTTCTCTGCTGGATGTTTGACGCTTAATCGGTGTCAGACGACTTCCACAATCTTTACAAAACAAACAGCTTCCAAAAGGATTGGGAATTTCTGAACCGATCCATTCCCCCCTACTTCCACGATAATTCGTGCGATTACGCTTTTCCTTTAATTCCTGTACAAGAGAAAAAGTGGCTTTATCAATAATTGCCGGATGATGATCTTCAAAAATACACTGTTCTTCTTTTGGAACACGTTTATCCTTTCCATGTACTGTATTTCTGGCACGTTTTCTTAAACGAAAAGTTCCAATGTAAAAATCATTATCTAATAATTCTTTCACCATGCTGTCAGACCAAATGGTTGCGACTTTCTTTTTACTTATGCGACCTTCTTCAATTTCTCGTTCTCGCTGTACCATAGAAGGCGTTGGGATACCCTGGTCGGTCAAATAATTTGCTATTTTGCGATAACCGGATCCGGAGATATAAAGATCGTAAACCATTTTGATAAATTCTGCCTCTTTGGGAACGATTTTGATGATACTTTTGTCTTTCGTATCCCGACAATATCCGAAAGGTGGTTTTGTCATAAGAGTGCCTTCTTTTTGTCTAGCTCCGATCGCTCTTTTGATTTTCTTACTGGTATCTTTTACATAACGCTCATTGAACCATGTTTTAATTCCAATGGTGTCGTCGCTGGAATCGAAAGAATCGTAATTATCATCAATGACAATGAGATGTTTTCCGCGTTCCTGAAATTCATCCAAAAGCAAAAGAACCTTCGCATTATGTCTGCCAAGACGAGAGAAATCTTTCACATATACGGTATCAATATCTTTATCTAAATCAGCCATCATCTGTTGAAATCCTGGTCTGTCAAAAATATAACCTGATACTCCGTCATCTTCATACCATCGGTCAATAACCATTCCATGGTCAGATGCATGCTGATTGATAATTAACTTCTGATTTTCTATAGAAACATAATTTCGCTTATCGTCATCTCTTGAAAGACGCACATATCCAGCATTCATGTCCTCATCCTTTCTGAAATATTATTTATAGAATAATGTAATATAATTATATATTGAAAAATCTTTTTCGTAAACGGATTCTCATATGATTTTACAATGAATTATATTATTGTGAATAGTAAATATGGGCGAGAGAATGTCTCCCGCCCATAGAAATTACTGATTGATTTCTTTTATATGGTTTCGAATCAACGCTTTTATTCCATTATGTATATTTTTATCCGGCTGCCCATCCGCAAACGTGACAACCCGAAAACCTATTTTCCTATATTTCTCCTTATCTGCCTCAAAGTCTTCTGAAGATGTATAATCTGTTCGCCACAAGTAATATGTAGGTTTCTGCAGAGCTATCACACTCTTTCTATTTCTGATGTCTATACTAAGATATAAACATCAGATTGTTTTTGTGCCTGTCTGCTCTATAATATTTTCAGTCTGACTTGATTCGGCAGTAGCAAAAAAGGTTTTCATTTTTCCCATTTTTTCATGGGCAATATCACTCCGATAGCTAGAACCGCCAACATATAACGGAACACACATTTCTAAAATACGATCATAAATTCGTTTCTTTTCTATGTTCGTTTCTTCTTTTAATTGTTTTATCGGAAGATTGGTAGTTACGATTAATGGTCTGCCGGAGCGATATCTTCGATCAATTACGCTGAATACAATTCCAAGAGCATACTCGGAACTTCGTTCTGTGCCAAGGTCATCCAGAATTAAAAGTTCATATTTTGCCAGAGCATTGATATATTCTGTTTTATCCTCTAATGGAAACATGTCATCAATAATTGTATTAAAATTTGTCATCTTCACAGTAATTTCCTGATTCAAAAGTGCGTTGGCAATGCAACCGGCTATGTAACTCTTTCCTGTTCCTATTGGTCCCCACAAGAGAAAACCAATATGATTTTTCTTCATATCGTTCCAGTTCTCTGTATATTCTTTTGCCTTCTCGATGGTGGTAGTTTCTTCTGCCAGTTCAAAATTCCAATCATACATTCGTGATTCTTCAAAACAGATTTTTCTATTTCTCTCCACTAATTCGCAATGTTCTCTTTCTTTATATGCCTTTTCTTCTGCTTCACGTTTTTGACGGATACATGCACATTGTCTGAAATGTTTTTTCATACCAAGAATACTGTCTGGAGGAAAATATGCCTCTACAGGTTCTCCACAAATCTTGCAATATGCAAATCCATCTGCACCTAAATATGTGTTTTCCTGCTTTATCATAGACTGTCGCCCTCCTCATATTCGTAATTTACTCCAATCTTATTACTAAAATTATATTTTTCTTTTACTTTACTAGGTGGCACATTTCCGACCATAGAAGAGGCTGTTTTCCGACTGAATGAAGGACAGCTTTTCATCCTCATGGAAGTTGTATTTTCGTCTGTCTGCTTTACATCCGGTTCAGAAATCAACTCTATACAGGGGATTCGCATATATAAATGATTTGGTTTTGAAAATCCTCCGGAACTGCGAATCAACAATCCATACTCATCTAATTCCTTCATGGCAGCTTTTACAGAAGTACAACATTTTCCCCATCTTAAAGAAATTTCTGTAATTGGAAAGACGAAATATACATACCCGTCTTCATTGAGCCAATGGTTTTTCTGTGAAATTCTGGCTCTGTCATATAACAACATATAAAGTAATTTTGCATTTTGAGAGAGTGGTAGCTCTAACAAAAATTTAGGGAACTGATAATAGGGAAGTATCTTTTCCGTTTCCATCATATATTCAAATTTCATATTTTCTTTTACCTTTCTGAAAAATTAAGGAGACGGGTGCCGGCTTTTCCAAAGAGATTTTTATGCTTTATTAAAATTCTCTTTTTATATCTCTCTATATAACGAAAGGGAAAAAGCTCATTTTACAGGGTACAGAGAGAAAAAATTTTACAAGAGCAAGATCCACCCATGTTTAACGTTATCGCGTTTCCACCTCCGTTCACCTTATGGGTGTTCTCTTGATGGGGAGTGACAATTCCCCATACCCTTGCTTATATAATTGGTTTACAAAAGAATTTGTTCGCATCACCATGTGTATTTTCAAATAGAAAAAGACATTCAATTACTTATTGAATGCCCAAAATAGAATTATGTTAATTATGATATTTTGCTGCGTACACCGCCGGTGTAGCTAATAAAAAAGTGGTTATGGGGAGGCCAGTTCCCCAGCAAGATAAAACTCCGGAATATTACGTATATGGAAGAATGACGATATGGTAATACCGGGGTGGATCTTGCTCTTGATAATTTGAAAAAGAAAAAAGGCAGAAAATACTATTTTTTTAGATAAATGATATTCAGAATGTGTTTGATTTTTTATGATACTTTTACAATATGATTCTGATAATTTGCCTTATGAGAAAGTCGGAAAGAATGAATCGGTGTGCATTGCGGATGAAGTACCGTTTGAGATTCCTGAGAGTTGGGAGTGGGCAAAGATTGAAACAATTTCAATGCCCATTGGCAATAAAAACAATCAAATCCAATCAAAAGAAGTTCTCCCTACTGGGAAGATCCCTGTTGTAAGTCAAGGCAAAGATCTTATAGACGGGTATTGTAATGATGTATCCAAGAAAATAGATGTTTTGCCATTGGTAATGTTTGGTGATCACACCCGAAATGTTAAGTATATTGATTTTGAGTTTGTTATTGGTGCAGATGGAACAAAGTTCCACAAAATACTGTCGTGTAATTCCGAGTATATTTATTACTGGATGCTTTACGCTGCAGAAACACTTAGGAATAGAGGATACGCACGTCACTATACACTCCTTAAAGAATGCTTCATTCCTTTGCCACCGTTGCAAGAGCAAGTGCGTATAGTATCTAAAATTAAAGCTATATTACCGCTTGTTGAAAAATATGGTTGTGAGGAAAGCAAACGAGTTTCTCTAGATTCTGCATTTCCGAATCTACTCAAAAAATCTATTCTACAGGAAGCAATCCAAGGAAAACTCGTTCCACAAGATCCTGGTGATGAGCCAGCTTCCGTTCTTCTGGAACGTATTCGTGCGGAGAAGCAAGAGTTAATTGCCGAAGGTAAAATCAAGAAGGACAAGCACGAGTCCGTCATTTTCAGAAGGGATAATTCTCATTATGAAAAGCAAGGTTCTGAGGAAGTTTGCATTGATGAAGAATTGCCTTTTGAAGTTCCGAAAAATTGGCAATGGATCAGATTATCAGATTTGGTACATTTCATCGGTGGTTATGCGTATAAAAGTGAAACTTTTATCGAGACATCTGAATATCAAGTGTTACGTTTAGGAAATATAAAAAACGATAAAATTAAATACTCAACTAAACCTGTATTTATTTCCAAAGAACTTTCCCAAAAGACAGTTGACTTTCAATGCAAGACAAATGACATCTTACTTACAATGACCGGAACACGTCTAAAAAGAGATTATTTTTATACCGTACTGGTTTCGGAAAAAGACACAAATTGTTTTATAAATCAACGGGTCGGTTGTTTAAGAAGCTATCTTCCCAGCCTTAGCAGATGGCTCATATGGACTTTGAAATCAGAAGCAATACTCTCTCAAGTTTTTCAGCATGAAACCGGAACTGCTAATCAAGGTAATTTAGGTGCAGAGAATATAATGAAAACATTTATTCCGGTACCACCACTTGATGAACAAGAACGAATATGTAATGTGATTGATCGACTTTTGAGAGAGGTAGATACTTTGTAAAGTTCTCATTATGAGAAGTTGGACGGAATCGAGCGTTGCATCGACGATGAGATACCTTTTGATATTCCGGACAGCTGGGCATGGACATCGGTCGGAGAAGTGTGTACTAATATCCAATATGGTTCCTCACAGAAATCTTCTCAGACTGGAAAAATTGCTGTGTTAAGAATGGGGAATTTACAAAATGGACGAATCGTGTTGGATAAGTTGGTTTACACCTCCGACTCGAAAGAAATCGAAAAATATCCGTTAGAATATAACGATTTGTTATTCAATCGAACCAACAGCAAAGAATTAGTTGGTAAGGTAGCAATTTATAAAAGTGAAATTCCAGCCATTTATGCTGGGTATTTAGTGCGTTTGCACCCAGTTTTAATTGACAGCGATTATCTCAATTATGTCATGCAATCACAATATTATTGGATTTATTGCCAAAATGTCAGAAGCGATGCAATAGGGCAATCCAATATAAATGCTGAGAAGCTCAAACGTTTTATATTTCCACTTCCGCCATTGCAAGAGCAGAAAAGAATTGTAAATCAGATTTCTTGTGCTATGAATAAAATTAAACATCTATAGGAAGGAATGCATACACTCCAAACGATCGAAGTGTATGCATTCCTTTTTACCAATCTACGATTGTATCAACAATTTCTCTCTGTTCTGTAGCTGTTTTTCTGAGGTAAATACGGGTAGTTTCGATGCTTTCATGTCCCATAAGATCAGCAAGAAATGCTATATCATTACAGCGATCAAGGAAACTCTTGGCAAATCTGTGACGGAATGAGTGTGGATACACAACCACAGGATTGATACCATATTTCACTGCCAGCTTCTTCAACTGTCCAGAGATGCCACGGGTGGTAATACGTTCCCCATACTTGTTCAAAAAAATGAAGCCGCTTTCTTGTTGCTTTTTAGCCAACCAAGAAAGAGCCTCGTTTTGTAATTCTTTGGGGATGTAAATTCTGCGTAATTTACCGCCTTTGGAGTACAGGTCAAGATGCCCTAACTTAACATGTTCAGCCTTAATCTGAATCAGTTCGCTGACTCTAGCTCCGGTGGCGGCAAGGAAGCGGATTACGAAATACCAGAACATTTCATCGTCATTCTTCAGACAAGATTTGAAGTATTTGTAGTCTGCTTCACTAATGACATTTTCCAAAAAAGTTTTCTGTTGCACACGGACAAATGGCAGTTTCCATTTTTCTTTGCCAATGCACTCTAAGTAGCAGTTGATAGCTCGAAGTCTGAGATTAACTGTCTTGGGCTTGTAATTCTCGATCAGCCATACCTTGTACTCTCGCAGCTTTTTCTGAGTAACATCATCGTATTGCCCTCCATACTGTTTGATGGCAAACTGATACGATGAAATCGTGTTTTCCGAGAGGTTCGTCCCCCTCAAATGTCTTTCAAATTTTTCTTTTTCTATCATGGTGAAAGACCTCCTTTCGCCAGATATTATACAATTCTACGCTAAATCAGCGTGATCTTATCGAATAATTCTTTAACTCTACTTATGATACGCTCTTGTTCCTGTATCGGCGGGATAGGAATTAGTATATTACTCAATTCATCCTGATTTATTTTAGGCATTTTAACTCGGCTTGACATCGTAGTTGCTACTTGCAAGTTGAAAGTATCGGACAGTATATATCTCAAAAGATATTCTTTATTTACTGATGTATTTAACGGATACATATCTGCACTACATAATCCGTCAAACGGAGCAATTACAGCTTTTCGTAAAAGCGGACGAATTTTTGAATAAATAATTTGCCCCTTATAAAACATGTGATTTGGGCTTACTACCTTATCTTGCTGTACTGTGCGACATTCCAGAAGGACTCCTGTTGCTTTTTCAATATTGTCTGGAGCGATATGCATATAATCAGCGTATGTATCAGGGCGAACAAGGTTTGTTGCTATATCTATTACTGAAAAGAAACGTACCCATACCCAAGATTCTGGAATATCAAACGGTATCTCACCGTCGATACAATGCTCGATTCCGTCCAACTTCTCATAATGAGAATTATCCCTTCTGAAAATGACGGATTCGTGCTTATCTTTCTTGATTTTACCTTCGGCAATTAACCTTTGCTTCTCAGAACGAATGCGTTCCAGAAGGACAGAAGCTGGCTCATCAGAAGTATCTTGGGGTACAAGTTTTCCTTGTACTGCTTCCTGCAAGATGGATTTTTTAAGCATGTCTGGAAAATTGGAATTTAATATATTCAACTCATTTTGGTGATTAGCATATTCATTGACATAATGGGCTAATGTCGAAAGCTTTTCAACGATTCTTTTTTGTTCGTTACAAGGAGCTTCCTGTATAATTCAAATATAAGGAATTCCAAGAAAGAAGGTTGAGAAA
>ERZ827478.437-NODE-437-length-43214-cov-86.206168_pt1 | contig 43214 bp, 34 predicted proteins | sample MGYA00519705_ERZ827478 | MGnify/ENA primary metagenome ERZ827478 (study PRJEB31778, sample SAMEA3449318) | human gut metagenome | biome: human gut; feature: human-associated habitat; material: faeces | place: United Kingdom | collected 2010/2012 ...
GGTAGAACAGGTTGAACCGCTGGCTCTGCCTTACGGTCAGTCTGGGCAGCGTCTGGATGACTCTCACCGTGATGGGATAAGAATAGGTGCGGCCATCGTCGCAGACGGCTTCCAGCGTCATCCGGTAGGTGCCTCTGGCGACGGCTTCTCTGGAGGTCAGGGTCAACAGACTGTCCGCGTACTCCACGTCGAACCGCTCATCGTCCACACTGACGCTCAGGATCTGGTTGCCGTAGCTTTCCACCAGATCGACGCTCACGCCCGCGGAAGAGACGGAATTCAGGGTCAGCGTGGAAGCCCCCAGCCGGGGCGCGTAATCCGGGGCGGTCACATTCAGCGTCACCTGAGCGGTCACTTCGCTGCCGTCTGTGGCCGCGGCCGTGATGACGGTCGTTCCGGAGGTCAGCAGGGTGACAATACCGCTCTGGTTCACCCGGGCGACTGCCGGGACGCTGGACGACCATTCCACCTTCGTCTCCGCACCCGCAGGCTGAACCATCACCGCGAAAGACAGGGTTCTGGACGTCCGGCCATCCACTTCCATGGTTTCCGGGACCAGTTCGCCGTCCCGGGTCAGGATGATCTCCGTCACATAGGAGATCATCGGCAGAGTGACCTCTTCCAGCGTGGTCTCCTCCGTGCCCAGCGCGTCCTTAAAGAGCTTCTCGCAGCGGGAGCAGATGTAATACTCGATATTTCCGGCGGCTTCCCATGTGGGTTCCGCTGCTTCTACTTTGGTAATTTCATGGCCGAGCGCGGACAGGGTCTCCGCTTCCACGGTGGTTGCCTGCTCGCACTTTTCGTCCTTGAAGGCCTCGCCGCAGACACGGCACACATAATAGTCATTGTTGCCGTCTTCCGTGCAGGTCGCGTCTTTGGCCTCGACCTTTTCCACGTCGTGACCCTTCGCGGGAATTTCCTCCTGCGCAGTCAGGACTTCATTGCAGACGGAGCAGTGCTTGCCCTCGGTCAGACCGGGCTTGGTGCAGGTGGGTTCCGTTCCCTCGTCGATGACCTCGCTGTGCCCCTTGGCGGGAATCTCCTTCTGCGCAGTCAGCACCTCATCGCAGACGGAGCAGTGCGTTCCTTCCGTCAGGCCGGTCTTGGTGCAGGTAGGCTCTACCCGCCGGTCGGTCACTTCGGTGTGTCCAAGAGCGGGGACAGCTTCTGCCCTGACCGTCGTCGCCTGTGTTCCCTGCTTATCCTTGAACGCTCTCCCGCAGGTCTCACAGACGTAATAGGCCTTGTTGCCGGGCTGGGTGCAGGTGGGAGCCACCGTGTCCACCAGCTTGGTGGTATGTCCGAGGGCGGGCAGAATCTCTGCCTGCGCTGTGGTCTCCTGCGTTCCCTGCTCGTCCTTGAAAACCTTGCCGCAGGTGGAACAGGTGAAATAGTGGTTGTTTCCGTCCTGTGTGCAGGTGGCAGCCTTCGCTTCCGTTTCGGCCATGGTGTGCCCAAGAGCGGACAGAATCACATCGGCTTCGTCCGCACTCTGGGTGCAGTCTTCGTCAGTAAAGTATTCGCCGCAGGTAAGGCAGCGCCAATATTCCAGATTACCGGTCTCCGTACAGCTGGCCGCTTTCTCTGGAATGTGCTCCACATTGTGGGCATGGGTGGAAGCATAGTGGATGATTGCATTTGTCAAAGCGCTGTTATCGTTTCCAATTTCAATTTCCTTCCACTGCAGGTCAGACCCTCCATAGTATACGTGCTTCAGCTTGTTACAGCGCCAGAAGGCGTCGTTGCCAATGCTGGTCACACTATCCGGAATTGTCACGCTGGTCAGGCTGCTGCAGCCGCGGAAGGCAGCGTTGCCAATGCTGGTCACGCCCCACGGAATCGTCACGCCGGTTAGGCTGCTACAGCCGCAAAAGGCCCACTCTCCAATGCTGGTCACACTCTCCGGAATTGTCACGCTGGTCAAGCCGCTGCAGTCCCGGAAGGTATTGCCGCCAATGCTGGTTACACCCTCCGGAATTGTCACGCTGGTCAAGCCGCTGCAACCCCAGAAGGCATTGCCGTCAATGCTGGTCACGCTATCCGGAATTGTCACGCTGGTCAGGCCGCTACAGCCGTAGAAGGTATCCCATTTAATGCTGGTCACGCTCTCGGGAATTGTCACACTGGCCAAGCTGCTGCAGCCGTAGAAGGCAGAGCTACCAATGCTTGTCACGCCATTTGGAATCGTCACACTGGTCAGACTGCTACAGTCCCTGAAAGTTTCGCTGCCGATGCTGGTCACGCCCTCTGGAATCGTCACGCTGGTCAGGCTGCTGCAGCCGTAGAAGGCAGATTCGCCAATACTGGTCACGCCCTCAGGGATTGTCACGTTGGTCAAGCTGCTGCAGCCGGAGAAAGCAGAGCCGCCGATGCTGGTCACGCTCTCCGGGATCGTCACGCTGGTCAGGCTGCTGCAATACTTGAAAGCATAGGCGCCGATGCTGGTCACACTATCTGGAATCGTCACGCTAATCAAACTGCTGCATTCATGGAAGGCATCGCTGCCAATGCTGGTCACACCCTCGGGGATCATCACGCTGGTCAGGCTGCTGCAACCGTAGAAGGTAGCCCAGTCGATGCTGGTTACGCCATCCGGAATCGTCACGCTGGTCAGACTGCTGCAACCGTAGAAGGTATAGTCGCCAATACTAGTCACGCCATCCGGAATCGTCACGCTGGTCAGACTGCTGCAACCGTAGAAGGTATGGCCGCCAATACTAGTCACGCCATTTGGAATCGTCACGCTGGCCAAGCTGCTGCAACCGTAGAAGGTATAGCCGTCAATGCTGGTCACGCTATTTGGAATCGTCACGCTGGTCAGGCTGCTGCAGCCGTCGAAGGCAGAGCTGCCGATGCTTGTCACGCCCTCCGGAATCTCCACCGCTGTCAGCTTGGCGCAGTCCTGAAAGGCGGACTCACCGATAGATTTAACGCCACCGGGCAGGCTTACGGAAGCCAGCTTCAGGCAAGAGTAAAAGGCATAGTTACCGACGCTTTCTACGCCCGGCTCCACCACTGCCGACAAAATCTTGGTTCGGTTGGAATACCACGGGGCTACAGAGGAGTCGGTATAATTCTCCATCTCCCCGCCGCCGGAAATGGTCAGCGTACCATCCACCGTAAGTACCCATGTCAAATTATCCCCATTTTTACCGCACTCGCCGGAAGCAATCATGTCCCCGTTATCCGCGAACAGGGCAATGTCCTCCACGGTTTCCTCGGTGGCTTCCTCAGTTTCCTCTGTGGCCTCCGTGGGCGCAGAGGTTTCCTCGGTAGGCGCGGTCGTTTCCTCCGTGGGCGCTTCAGTGGGTGCCTCCGTCTCCACGACGGCCTCAGTCGGGGCGGTGGTCTCCTCCGTTCCCTCGGTGTCCGCGAAAACCGGTGTCACCAGCTGGAACGTCACGGCGACCGCCATCAGCAAAGCCAGCAATTTCTTCATGATGCAACCTTCTTCCTATATTTTCGACCGGTACAGCGTCCCAAAAACAGGCCGCCGTACTCAGTCCCACAATGCTGCTATCAGCATACCACTGAACCGCGCAAATTGCAAGGGATACAGGTAAAAATAGTACAATTCTACCGTTTTCTCCCAGTTCCGCCGCCAACGCAAACCGAATAATTTCTGCCCCGGCCTGTACAGACCGGGGCAGCTGCATTAGTCCTCGTACTTCTGAAAGAACGCGTTCAGGCTTTCATCCAGCTGGTTTTCCCAGAGGAAAATACTCTGCGGGGAAATCGGATACCCGAAGCGGTCCGCGGCGGCGACGGCCGCATCCAGAAACGCCATATCGTTTCTGGACGAGGACCAGAACCCTGCCAGAGCGATCCGCTTCCGGTCATAGGACAGCAGATACCTTACCATCTGGGTCATGGCCAGCGCCGAATCCGACGCCACGGAGCAGATGTCGGAGCCAAAGTGGGCGCCGTCCACGCCGGAAAGAATAACCGGGATTCCCGCCTGCCGCAGCTGCTGAACCGCGGAAGTAAGATTTTTCAGGGAGCTGTTCGTCACGATGACCGGAATGCCCGGCTCCAGCCGCAGCTGGCCGATGGTGCCCATGCTGTGGATATGGATTGGAGAATTGTTCCGGTCTTTTGCCGCGGCGTCCCGGAATCCGGCAATGATCTCCTGAAACCAGTTGGATGAATGGTAAAAGGGGTCACAGAGGATGACAGGCTCAGGCACAGACATATGGTGATCACCGTCCTTCTGACTGGTATTGCAAAAGTATACCAAATTCTCAAATAGAATGCAAGATTATAAAATTCCGGGAAAGAGGCCGGAAAAAAGCAAAAGATAGCCTTGACAAACATGAAAAGGCGCACACAGGGAGGATATTTATGGGAACACAGAAACTGAAAGCCGCTGTTATCAGCGCCGGAATGATCGCAAATTCCGGGCATATTCCCGCGTACAAGGCGTTTTCGCAGGACGTCAGTCTGGAGGCCGTGTGCGACCTGAACGCGTCGGCCGCAAGGGACACTGCCCTGCGTCATGATATTCCCCGCTGGTACTCTGATGTGGCGGCTATGCTGGAGGAAGTCCATCCCGATCTGGTATCCGTCTGCACGCCCAATTCCACGCACAAGGGACTGGTTGCGCAGGCGTTGAAGGCCGGCGCGAATGTGATCTGCGAAAAACCGCTGACCCTGCATTACGCCGATACGGTCGGGCTTTACGCACTGGCCGAAAAGCTGGGCAAGCAGCTGGTGGTGTGCCAGACGTCCCGCTTCCAGCGCGCCTACTTTGCCGTGCGGGATTACATTGCGGACGGGGTTCTTGGAAATATTTACTACGCGGAAATTGACCGAATCCGGCGCAGAGGGGTTCCCTCATGGGGCACCTTCCACCGGAAAGCCGCCAGCGGCGGCGGCGCGTTGGCCGACATCGGCATCCATGCGCTGGACGCGATGCTCTGGATGCTGGGATCTCCGCAGGTCTCAGCGGTCAGCGGCTTTACCAGCGACCGGATCATCCATTCCGAGCGGGGCGTTATCTACGACCTGAAAGAAAGCGGCGCATTCAGCGGCGTACATACCGCGCGCAGATTCGATCCGGCGGAATGCGACGTCGAGGAGTTCGCCTCCGGAAGCCTCCGCACGGATGCGGGCATCAGCCTGAATTTCAAGGTGGCGTGGGCAGCCAATCTTTCCGACCGAAACAACATGATGATCCTCGGTGACAAATCCGGTCTCACCCTGCCGGAGCTGAAGCTCTACGGGACGCTCGGCGAGAATCAGACGGATTTCAGCCCCCGGCTGTTCGGTCTGGGCGAGTACGATGACAGGCCGTTTGCCGGGCATTATTACCTGATCCGTCATGTGATTGGGGTCCTGAACGGCACAGAATCCCTGATGATTACCCCCCAGCAGGTCATAAATACCGCGGCCACACTGGAAATGTTCTATCGCTCCAGCGAGCTCGGCAGAGAGGTCCGACGTAGCGAGATCCTGTAGATCGGTCCATGTGGGCGGATGCCCCTTCCGTTGATGCAGATGCAATGGAAAACGCGCAGCCGGTACCGGGGTAGTATTGAGGAGCACCCCGAAGGGGCGGCAGAACACCGGCCGGAGAATTAACGAAATAAAGTGGTACAGCCCACCGGTCAAATGGCCGGTGGGCTGTAATATTGGAAAGATATCGTTCCTGTGCGATAAGGTATCATACTATTTCCTGATTAAAATCTTAATTTTAATCAGGAAGGCATCGCCTGACGGCGCTGCCTGTTTTGTGATTTATAAGGAAAGAAATCACAAAACAAGTCTCATATGAACTCCATGCCCTTCAGGCAATTAAAATCTTTTTTAAAGATTTTAATTGGAGTTCAGTATAACAAAACGATACTGCGTTGCAAATCATCTTTCGCTTAGGTGCGACGAATAGCAAAAATGCCCTTGACAAATCTCGCCCCAGGTACACGCCCTGACGCAAAATGATTCCGAATTTATTTTACCGCCTGCGGGCGGCTTTCCTCTGTGAGGCTTTAAGGGACATTAAGCCGACAGACGCACGTCTGTCGGCTCAAGTCTCAGCATATCTTTTCCCCGTTCAGTATCGCTTCCGTCAGGGTATCCCCGTGGTAGCGCAGGGTCAGCAGGAAGAACGGTGCATTCTGCCACAGTAAGTCCAGAAAAATCTGGTCGCCCTCCCACTTGGGCAGGGCGTTCAGGAATTCCCGCTCTACCCATTGCAGGTCGCCCTCGTCGCATTGGGTCATTTTCCCTTCAAAGCCATCGGCGGTGAACAGGTACATGTATTCGCCCTCGCAGGTGTCGTTCAGGAACGTCACCACGCCACGGCACTGCCATGAGGTCAGGGTCAGACCGGTCTCCTCCTTCGCTTCCCGCAGAAGGCACTCGTCCGGGGATTCTTTCCCCTCGAATTTCCCGCCGATGCCGATCCATTTGTCCTTGTTGATGTCAACTTTCTTTTTTACCCGGTGGAGCATCAGCACCTGACTGCCCCGGGTGACATAGCACAATGTGGTGTTAAGCATCCTCATCCTTCTTCTGCATCAGCCGGATGGCGTGGTGCAGATTCTCCACCTCCACCGTCTCGTGGCCGTCTTCTTTTTCTCCGTCCAGCGTCCATGGCATTTCCGGGTCGGCAAAGATCCGCACCTTTTGGGCGCTGCGGAACGTGAGCATGGCGCAGTTGTATTTCTGACTTTGCAGCGCCTGGATGCACTCATGGATTTCCCCCAGATTCTCCGGCGCGCGAACCAGCAGAATTTCAAACAGACCGTCGCCCATGTCCACCTGCTTGGGGTCCAGCGTCAGAATGCCGCCCACGGAGGTGGAATTGCAGATGGCGCCGAAGAGGAAGTCCCCCTCCACCGTCTGCCCGTCGATCTCCATTTTCACATGCTCGTTGCGGATCTGGGACAGCTCCGTAATGCCGCTGAGAACATAGGCGGTGTGCCCCAGTGCGTTTTTGACATTCTGGGGTGTGGCATAGCTGGACCTGGTAAACGCGCCGAAGGAGGCAACATAGGAAAAATACCGGCCGCCGAACCGCCCCACGTCGTAGCTCACCGGCTCACCCTCCACGATGGTCTGGGCGGCCTTGAGAATGTTGGTGGGCAGCTTCAGGCTGGAGGCAAAGTCGTTGGTGGAACCGGCGGGGATATAGCCGATGGGGGTGTCCGCCCCGGCGCTGAGCAGGCCGGTAATGGTCTCGTTCAGCGTGCCGTCGCCGCCGCAGCAGACCACCAGATCAACATCTTTGCCCTTCTCCCGGGCGACGGCGGTGGCGTCTCCCCGTCCCAGCGTCATGTGGGTGATGACCTCATAGCCCGCCTGTGTAAATGTCAGCAAAATGTCAGCCAGATGCCGGTTCGCCCGTTTCACCCCGGCAAATGGATTCATGATAAACAGCATCTTTTTCATGTCGATAACCTCGATTATCCTGTGGTATTCCTTTTTGTCTATTATACCATTCCCGGGAAAATGCGCAAGTCGTTTTCTCTGCCTTTGGTAAATTCAGGCTGAAAATTTACGATTCATTCACACAATTCTGTGCTGCGCCGGAAATAGGACTTGGCGCCTATTTTACCCGCTTTTTGCTTTCTTTAGACAAGAAGGTCTGGACTTCTCCCAAAAGAACAGATATAATACGGTTATATCTACATGGGAACGGAGGCTCCTCAATGAAGCTCAACACCAAGCGCACCGTACTGGTCGGTTTCGCGTTTCTGTCCATCTGCGCCTTCTGGCAGATGTACGACAATCTGATCCCCAAAATTCTCACGGAAACCTTCCACATGGGAGAAAGCGTTTCCGGCATGATCATGGCGGCGGACAACATTCTTGCCCTGTTCCTGCTGCCGCTGTTCGGCGGACTGTCTGATAAATGCACCTCCCGCCTTGGCCGCCGCCGTCCCTATATTCTGTTCGGCACCCTCGCGGCCGTCGCGGTGATGATGGCGCTGCCCATTCTCACCGACAGCTTCCACGCTTCCCCAGATGCCTGGAAACAGGTGTGCTTTATCATCGGTCTGGGAATCCTGCTGACCGCCATGGGTGCTTACCGCAGCCCCGCCGTGGCGCTGATGCCCGACGTCACCCCAAAGCCCCTGCGTTCCAAGGCCAATGCCATCATCAACCTGATGGGCGCCCTGGGCGGCATCATCTACCTGATTATTACCACATTTCTGTATAAAACAACCGCGGATGTGTACGTCTCTTATCTGCCGCTGTTCGCCATCGTGGGGGGCATTATGCTGGCCGCCCTTGCGGTTGTCATGTTCTGCGTGGACGAGCCGAAGCTGGTAGCGGAGCAGAAGCGCTACGAGGACGCCCACCCCGAGGACAACCTGACCCAGGTCACGGAGAACGGCGAAACCCTGCCCAAGGATGTCAAACGAAGTCTTGGCTTCCTGCTTGCCTCCATCGCCCTGTGGTTCATCGGCTATAACGGCGTCACCACCTGGTTCTCCGTCTATGCAGGCCGCACCTGGCACATGACGCTGGCACAGGCCAACACCTGCCTGACCATCGCCACCGCCGGTGCCATCCTCAGCTACATCCCGGTGGGCAACGTGGCGAGCAAGGTTGGCCGCCGGAAGACCATTCGCTTCGGCACGCTGCTGCTGGCAGGCAGCTTCTTTGCCGCCTTTGTCTATACCATGCTGTCCGATTCCTTCAGCCCCATGCTGTACGGCCTGTTTGTTCTGGTGGGCATGGCATGGGCGGCCATCAACGTCAACAGTCTGCCCATGGTGGTGGAAATGTGCAGCGGCAGCGAGGTGGGCAAGTTTACGGGACTGTACTATACCTTCTCCATGTCCGCCCAGATCATGACCCCCATTGTGGCGGGCTGGCTGCTGGAGCATGTGGACTATAAGACCCTGTTCCCCTACGCCGCCATTTTCGTGTTTGCATCCTTCGTCACCATGGGCTTTGTGAAGCATGGCGATAACAAGGTGGAAGCGAAAAAGGGGCTGGATGCCTTTAACGTGGACGATTAATGCTTTGGAGGGACAATTATGACTCTGTTGATAATTGTATTGATTCTCGCGCTGCTGTGGGTGCTGGCCGTTCAGGGACGGAGCAGCCACCCGGGCATGAAGGAACTGCGGGGCTGGAACTATGCCCACCGCGGCCTTCACGGCAACGATGCCGCCGAAAACTCCATGACCGCCTTCCGTCTGGCCGTGGAGAACGGCTACGGCATGGAGTTTGATCTGCATCTGCTGAAAGACGGCAACCTTGGCGTGATGCACGACTCCCTGCTCAACCGCACCACCGGGCAGGCCGGGCGCATCGAAGACCTGTATACGCAAGACCTGAAAAATTACCGTCTGGAAAACACGGAAGACACCATCCCCCAGTTTGCGGACGTCCTGACGCTGGTAGACGGAAAGGTTCCCCTCATCATTGAGCTGAAGCCGGAAGACGGCAACCATGCAAAGCTTGCCGAAACGGCCTGCAAGATGCTGGAGGGGTACAAGGGCGTATACTGCATTGAGTCCTTCGACCCCCGGTGCATTACCTGGCTGCGGAAAAACCGGCCGGACATCATTCGCGGGCAGCTTTCGGAGAATTTCTTCCGGGACCGCACCGATCTTTCGGACACGCTTAAATTCCTGCTGACCCATAACCTTGCCAACTTCCTGTCCCGCCCCGATTTTATCGCCTATAAATTCGCCGACCGGAACAGCACGCCAAGCAACTGGCTCTGCCGCAAGCTGTGGCGGGTTCAGGGCGTCAGCTGGACGCTGCGGAACAAAGAAGACCACGACACCGCCCTGAAAGAAGGCTGGCTGTCTATTTTTGAAGGATTCCGTCCATAATTTAAGGAAACTCTGAATAAATCGTCTTCGACCGAGCAGCGGATCTTTTCCACCAGCTGTGCGGTTTCAAAAGTGGGAAATACACAAAGTATTTCTCCACTTTTGGAACCTTCATCTGGCGAAAAATCTCTCGCTGTCGGTTCTCGTCGATTTAATCAGAGCTTCCTTAACCGCCGGGACTATATGAGCCCCGGCGGTTTTGCGCCCTGTACTCCCCGATTGTAAACTTTTTATGACCCTCTTGCAATTTGAAAAGGGATATGCTAATATGTAGCACGCTACATATTATTGACAAGGTGGTGATCATCCTGACACATCACTATGGGTATCTATTGAAGGTTCTCAGCGGCTGCATGAAGGCATCCATGGATAACGCGCTGGCATCCATGGATCTGACGTCCGCTCAGGGGCACATCATGGGCTACCTCGCACAGCGGTCTCAGCCGCCCTGCTCCCGGGACATTGAGGAAACCTTTCATCTGAGCCACCCCACCGTTTCGGGGCTGCTGTCCCGGCTGGAAAAGAAGGACTTCATCGAGCTTCGGCCGGACGAAACCGACCGCCGCTGCAAGCGCATTTACATGCTGCCCAAGGGGAAAGAGCTTAACGAGACCATGGGCCGGGTCATTCTCGACAACGAAGCTCAGGTGGTGGCAGGCTTTTCCCCGGAGGAACGGGAGCTGTTCACTTCCATGCTCCTGCGCGCCATCGACAACATGGGCGCAAGCGCCTGTATCCGTAAAACCAAGGAGGAATCTGATACATGATAAGAAGACTCGCCCGGTGCATCCGGGAATATAAGTGGGCGGCCCTGCTCAGCCCGCTGTGCATGGTCGGCGAGGTCGCCATGGAGGTGCTCATCCCTCTGGTCATGGCCGACCTGTATGACTACGGCATCAAAATGCAGGATATGCAGGTCGTCGCCGCCAAGTCCGGCATTCTGGTGCTGTGCGCTCTGGCGTCGCTGTCTTTCGGCGTTCTGTCCGCCGCCTTTGCGTCCAAGGCCGGCACCGGCTTCGCCAAAAATCTGCGCCACGATATGTACCATCAGGTGCAGGATTTCAGCTTTTCCAACATCGACAAATTTTCCACTGCTTCCATCGTCACCCGGCTGACCTCCGACGTGGCGACATTGCAGAACACCTTCCAGATGATGATCCGTATAGCCATCCGCTGCCCCATGATGCTGATTCTGGCGCTGGTTTCCGCCATGGGCATCAGCGTGCGGCTGAGCCTCGTGTACTGCGTGGCGCTGCCCATTCTGATCTGCGCCCTGCTTTGCCTGATCCCCAAGGTGTTCCGCATTTTCGACCGGGTCTTCCGCACCTACGACAAAATGAACAATGTGGTGCAGGAGAACGTCCACGGCATCCGGGTGGTCAAATCCTTCGTCCGGGAAGACCGGGAGACCGAGAAATTCACCTCCGTATCCGGCACCATTTACAAGGACTTCTGCAAGGCCGAGCGCATCATGTCTCTGGCGAATCCCATCATGCAGCTGTGCGTTTACGGCTGTATGCTGGCCATTTCGTGGATCGGTGCGCACCTTGTCATTGCCTCCGGCAACAACCCCGATCTCGGCCTCACCACCGGCCAGCTCAGCTCCATGTTCACCTACACCAGCCAGATTCTCTCGTCTCTCATGATGCTCTCCACGGTCGCCGTCATGCTGACCATGAGCCGCGCCCCTCTGAAGCGGTGCTATGAGATCCTCACCGAGCAGCCGAACCTGACCTCCCCCACGGAAAACGCCGTCATGGAGGTTCCCGACGGCTCCATCGACTTTGAGAACGTGAGCTTCCGCTATTCCGCCACTGCCAAACACCGGGCGCTGAAGGAAGTGAACCTGCACATCCCCTCCGGCGCGACGGTCGGCATTCTGGGCGGCACCGGTTCCAGCAAAACGACCTTGGTACAGCTGATCCCCCGCCTGTACGACGTCAGCGAGGGCACCTTGAAAGTGGGCGGCATCGACGTCCGGAACTACGATCTTGAGGTACTTCGTGACAATGTGGCCATGGTGCTGCAAAAGAACGAGCTGTTCTCCGGCACCATCAAGGAAAACCTCCGCTGGGGCAATCCCAACGCCACCGACGAGGAATTGGTTCACGCCTGCCGTCTGGCCTGTGCCGACGAGTTCATCCGGAGCTTCCCCAACGGCTACGACACCCACATTGAGCAGGGCGGCACCAACGTCTCCGGCGGTCAGAAGCAGCGTCTTTGTATCGCCCGTGCGCTGCTGAAAAAGCCCAAGATCCTCATTCTGGACGACTCCACCTCCGCCGTGGACACCCGTACCGACGCCATGATCCGTCAGGCGTTCCGGGAGGAAATTCCCGGAACCACCAAGCTCATCATCGCCCAGCGGATCGCCTCCGTGCAGGATGCGGACATCATCGTCGTGCTGGACAACGGCATGGTGAAAGACGTAGGCACCCATGAATCCCTGCTGGCCTCGTCGAAAATTTATCAGGAAGTCTACTACTCCCAGCAGAAAGGAGGGGAAGAATAATGCCTCCTGTCAGAATGCGCGGCGACGGCCGCAAAGCCAAGAACCCCAGGAAGACCCTGCTGCGGCTGCTGGGCTACATGAAGCCCTATCTTCCCACTCTGGGCGTGGTGCTGCTGTGCATCATCGCCAACGCCGTCGCCCAGACCACCGGCAGCCGCTCCCTCGGCACACTGGTGGACAGCTATATCCTGCCTATGGTGCGGGATGGCTCTACGGATTTTTCTTCCCTGTGGGGATATCTCAGCAAGCTTGCCTGCATCTTTGCGGTGGGCATGATCTCGTCCTTCCTGTTCATGTTCCTGATGGTCAAGGTCAGTCAGGGTACCCAGAAGCACATCCGGGACGAAATGTTCGCCCATATGCAGACACTTCCCCTGCGGTATTTTGACACCAACACCGCCGGCAACATCATGTCCCGCTACACCAGCGACATTGACACTCTGCGGCAGATGATCTCCCAGTCCATTCCCCAGTGCGCCTCCTCCCTGGTGACCATTGTGGTGGTCTTTGTGGGAATGCTGCAAACCTCATGGGTGCTGACCATCGTAATGCTCTTCACCGTCACCGGCATCGTCTTTGTCACCATGAAGGTGGCGGGCAAATCCGCCAAATACTTTGTCGGCCAGCAGCAGTCTCTTGGCGCACTGAACGGCTACGTAGAGGAAATGGTCAACGGTCAGAAGGTGGTCAAGGTCTTCACCCACGAAGAAGCCTGCAAGGAGCAGTTCGACAAGCTCAACGAGGAGCTGTGCCGCAATGCCCGCATCGCCGGTACGCTCTCCAACATGATGGGTCCCATCAACAACAACCTCGGCTACGTCCAGTATGCCATTCTGGCCATCGTGGGCGGTGCGCTGTGCGTGCTGTCCGGCGGCAATATGCTGTCCCTTGGCAGCCTGATGAGCTTCATGCTCCTGTCCCGTTCTTTCAACATGCCCATCAGTCAGGTCTCCAACCAGATCAACGCCATCGTCATGGCGCTGGCCGGTGCGGAGCGCATCTTCGAGCTGATGGACGAACAACCGGAGACGGACGACGGCTATGTCCAGCTGGTCAACGCCAGAATTGACGAAAACGGCAATATCACCGAGACTCCGGAGCATACCGGCCACTGGGCATGGAAGCACCCCCACAAGGCGGACGGCACCGTCACCTATACCGAGCTGAAGGGCGACATCACCATGACCAACGTAGACTTTGGCTACGTCCCCGAGAAGCTGGTGCTGCACGACGTGACTCTGTACGCCAAGCCCGGCCAGAAGATCGCCTTTGTGGGTGCCACCGGCGCGGGCAAGACCACCATCACCAACCTCATCAACCGCTTCTACGACATTGACGACGGCAAAATTCGCTACGACAACATCAACATCAACAAGATCCGCAAGCCCGATCTGCGCCGCTCTCTCGGCATCGTCTTACAGGACACCAACCTGTTCACCGGCACAGTGATGGACAACATTCGCTACGGCAAGCTGGATGCCACTGACGAAGAGTGCATCCACGCGGCGAAGCTGGCAAACGCCCACGACTTCATCACCCGCCTGCCCGATGGCTACAACACCATGCTCACGGGCAACGGAGCCAGTCTGTCCCAAGGTCAGCGGCAGCTGATCGCCATTGCCCGTGCGGCCGTGGCCGATCCTCCCGTCATGATTCTGGACGAGGCAACTTCCTCCATCGACACCCGCACGGAAAAGCTGGTGCAGGACGGCATGGACGCCCTGATGAAGGGCCGCACCACCTTCGTGATCGCCCACCGTCTGAGCACGGTCATGAACTCCGATTGCATCATGGTTCTCGACCATGGCCGCATCATCGAGCGCGGCACCCACGAAGACCTGATCGCCCAGAAGGGCACCTACTATCAGCTCTACACCGGCGCGTTTGAGCTGGAATAATCAGAATCTTCCGAGCAAACAAAAATCCCACGCAGCCGCAAGGCCGCGTGGGATTTTTACCGTAAAGCGTCTTTTGCCGTTACCTCGGCACCACGCCGTTTGTCTGCGCGCCGGTGAAGGTAAAACGGTAGCTGACGTAGTTGTCCTTCGGCTCCTGCGTCATTTCCAGCCCGGTAAGGTAGCAGTACCGGATACCCCAGATGGGATGCTCCAGATTCCCCGGCGTCGTCTCCTTAAAAAGCTTCGCCAGCTTCTTGAACTGGACAAAGGCGTCGTCGCCGAAGAATGCCCCGGTGCCGGTGATGGTCAGCTTTTCGTCCCCCATGGCGTCAAAGTAGTATTCCCCATCGTCCCCCTTGTAGTATTGGGGTTCCCGGAGATATTCCTCCTTGTACACCGTGGGATTGTGGGGCCAGACAAAGGTCTTGTACTTGAGCTTGTCCATTTACTCGTCCTCCTGCTCCTGCCGCAGCATGGCGATGCCCTTCCGGGTCTTCCGCAGGCCCTCTCTGGAAAATTCCCGCTTGACGGATGTCCACCGGCAGTGATAATACAGCTCCGTCTTGACGTCCGTGGAGATCTCCAGCGTAAATGCGCCCACCGGCTCCGCCTTTTCCGGCGTACCGGCGGGGAACAGCTCCTCCAGCTGGATGTACCACAGGCTGCTTCCCTGACTGGCCCCCGCCGGAGCCGACTCGCCGGTAACATACTCCGCCTGAACCCCCGACACCTCTTCCTCGGAAAAGGCGATGGCGTTGGGCTGAACGATGTCGTTGATGTACGCCCGGAACCCGGGGCCGAGGCTGCACTTGCTGGCCTCCGTCACACAGGTGAAGGTCGCCAGCACTGCCACCACGTACACCTGACTGATCCCGTCGTAGGTGCACCCGTTCTGTATGCACACGGCCCCCGACCAGCGCAGAATTTCCGTTGCCCGCAGAGCCTCCACCTCACAGGCGGTGCCGCCCATGGCGGCGGGGCAGATGATGTTGACCTCCACCGTCACCGTCATGTTTGCTCTGTCCACCTTCTCAATGTGGACGGCCGCCACAGGCTTCGTGATCTGCGGAAACTTCTGCCCGGGGAAGGCCACGTCCGCCGTGAACTTTGCTTCCCGCAGCCGCCGCAGCACCAGCTCTAGGATTGAGATGCCCAAGTATCGTTCACACCCTTCTCCACGCACAGCCCCCACTGGTAGACCGGCTGATTGCGGTAGTAATAAAGCTCCGCCCGCCGGAACAGATACGTCTTATCCCCAAGGGTCAGCGTATCCCCCTCCCGCACCTGCGCGCCGACGGGGCCGATGTAGGCGTACTGCCCCCGGGAGATCTCTCCCAGGAGCGTCGCCTCGCTTTCCATGCTCTGCCAGCTTTTGGCGTTCACCGCCCGGAAAAAAGCCCGGACGGTTTTCGTCTCAGTGCCGCTGGTAAGCCGCATATCCGTACCGTACTGAGCAATGATTTTCTCAACCATTCTCCGCATGTCAGACCCCCCGGAAGGAAAAACCGTCTTTCAGATAGGGCGCGATCATCAGCTCTGCCTGACGCTGCAAGCACTGGGAAGCCGCGTCCCGATTCTTGCTTCCCTGCTTCACCGTCAGATCACCGGCCTTGAACTCCTCCACCTGCGTGTCGTCGTCCACGCCGTTCAGCTGCGCCAGCGCCAGCAGACTGGCCGCGGCGATGAAATCCGCCTTGCAGTCCTCCGGCGTTAATCCCTCCCGCAGCCGCGCCGTCAGGGAGGAAGCGGACGCGCCGCACAGCAGCCGCAGCAGATTCGTCTGCCGCCCGTCCAGTTCCCCCGCCAGCAGCGCCGCCTGAGCAAAAACCTGTTCCGTCAGCGTCATACGTTCAGCACGAGGGACGCGCCGTCACAGATCTTGCCGAAGCCGGAAATGGAGGTGATGGCCGCCCGCTCCAGCTGCCGGTCAATGAGCTTATCGTACTCCACCAGCACGTCGCCGGCACGAACCAGCTCCAGCGCGTAGCGGTTGTCCAGACCGATGATCACACCGTCGGACACGGCAGAGGTGCGGTGCAGCTGTGCACCCAGAGGGGTGCTGAGCTTGCCGGTGCCCTGGAAATTCAGCCCGGTGAGGGGATTCTGCAATTCGGAGATCTTCAGCATATCGGTCATGGTTGCGGTGGAGCAGAGGATGGTGTTCATTGTGTAGGGGTCAAACTGTCCCCAGAACTCCACCAGCTGGTCGTAAGCCAGCGTACCCTTAGTGCCGGAGATGGGGCCGGTGCCGATGGTATACTGGGTTGCAGCGTTCTCGTTGCCGTCGCCGGAGATCAGCACATTCACCGCGTCGGCCAGCTGCTGCTTCTGGATGTGTGCGCCGATCTGACGCAGCATCACGCCGAACAGATCCAGCTTCTGGAAGCGGATGGCCTCATAGGACGCCACCAGCATTCTGCCCCGCTTGCTCAGCTGCACCAGATGCTCCTTGGTCTTCACCGCAGTCTCGGGGATGGACGCACCCTCCATCACGTCCTTCAGCTCCTTGTCCGCGTCGGTGGGGATGGAGTAGATGGAGCGGTAGTCCATGGCGTCGATGACGGTGGTGGTAGCGGTGATGGCGGGCAGAATGTCATTCTCCTCCATGCCCTGCCGGACGGTGCGGGCGATGTACTCAGGAAACAGCACGGCGGAGTCCATGGTGCGGAAGAACTTCTCCACAGGAGAAGAACCCGCTCCCTTAGCGCGGATGCCAAAGCGCTTCAGCTGCCGCTGAAAGGCGTCGGTGCCCTCCAGCGCGGTGCCCCGGTAGTTTTCGCTGGGGTCCAGAGATTCCAGCACCTGCGTAAAGTTCATACCCTCCTGCCGGTACATACCCTTTTCCAGTTTCAGATTGTCATAACCCATTTGATATCCTCCCAAGTAAATTTATGGCTGCCGGCCTTCGCCGGAGAACCTATGATGTATCGCGGCAGTGTCATTCACGTAAAGCCCCGCGCCGCCCCGAAGCCCCGTAAAATCCCTAAATCAAAAACCCGCTTTCCACTTTTTCCTCTTTCCCCCGGCAGCCGCCCAGCTGGGTCGTAAGCGGCATACTCTCCGCCAGCCGCTCTTCCAGCGCCGACTTGAGCTTGATCAGGTCTTCCGCCGCGGCGGTCTTGGCGATGCTCCGCAGCACCGGCGCTTCCACCCCCAGCTCCAGGGACAGCCCCAGACGCACAATGCTGTCCTCCAGCTCCTTCTGATAACGCTTTCCCAGCTCTGCCTGCTGATACAGCGCCCGGTATTCCGCCTGCGCGCCGAATTCATCGGCCAGCTCCTTGAGCTTTGGCTTTCCGCAGCCCAGCCCCTTCAGCACCCCGGCCTCCCGCTGTGCCGGGACGGCCACAAAGGAAAACTCGTAGGCGTCCATCGGCTCCTGTAAAATGGCGCAGCAGACCTGTCCGTCATAGCTCTCGCCCTTCCGATGCCCGCAGGAACCGTAGTCGCTCCCGCAGATGGAGCATACGGAGCGCCCCATGGCGCACCCCACGGATACCTCCTTTTTGATCCCCGCCTCAATATCGGCGATGATCTCGTCGTTGGCATCCCCCCGCCGGATGTACGCCCATGCTTTGATGAATTCCGCGCCGTCCTCCCGCACCACCTCGGTCTGGAAGATACGCGCCACCTGCTTGTCGCTGCTCCACTTGTGGTCAACGATCCCCGTCTTGCCGATAAACAGCTTGGCAAGTCCGGGGAGTGCGGCGCTGTCGAAGCGCTCAAAGTCCCGGTCTACCTGATCGTCGCACAGCCGCAGGGAGAACACGTAAACCTGCTCCGCCGTCAGATGTGCCTTAGCCAGATTGTTGATGGCTTCCAGCTGTACCGCCGTAGGTGCGCCGCTGCTTGCGGCCTGTGCCGCCTTGTTGATTTCCATGCCGGTTCCTCCATTCAAGAATTTTCATTTTGGGACGCATCCACCAGACACTTTTCCGCCTGCGCCCGGTAAAGCGCCGCCTGCGCCTCCTGCGTGATATCCTGCAAGCTGATGTCGTCCCACTCGATCTCCACCCGGTTGTCCAGCCCTTCCAGCGCAAGATAGGTCTGACAGATCTTCCGCATGGCAGGCTCCACCGTCCGCCGCAGCGCCCACAGTTCCGAGGTCAGCAGATCCGCCTGCTGGGTACTCATCCGCTCGGTGGTGCTCCAGTTCAGCCCCAGCAAAAAGGGCGGTAGCCCGGTTTTTGCCACCAGCTGCTCCAGGATCTGCCGCACCGGGGTCTCGGAATCCAGAATCGGCGCTTCCCCGCCGATGACCTTGATCTCCACGTCCCCCACAGCCACGAAATCCCGCACCGTGCCGTTTTTGTTGTCCTCCATGGCCCGGCTCCATTCCGCCGCCACGGCTTTCCCCCGCTCCTGCGCCGTCACCGGGTCGAGGTTTTCGCCGCCCTTGCAGATGACGCTGTAACGGATGTTCCCGGCGCGTTCCCAGTTAACGCCGATGGTGTTGTAAATTTTCAGAAGAATGTCCGCAAGAAAGGGCATCCCCCGGAACATGCTCACTCCATAAGGGTGTGCCGGCTCGGGATTCATCGTGGTGAACAACAGGAGCTGCTGATAAGGGAGCGGCCGCAGCAGGCCATGCTCATCGGTGCCCCACAGCACCGTTTCCAGGGGATTTTCCCCCTCCTGCGCTTCCAGCGCCGTCACGTCTCCCCAACATACCGCCCGCAGTTTTCCACCGGCGATCACCAGTTCGCCCACCGCCCGGCCATAGGTCAGCAGGCTGTCCAGATACCCGCTCAAAAAGCTTTCAATGCCCATCTGTCCCCGGCCGCAGGGCATCATCTGCAAAAAACCATTGAGCCGGTGCTGTGCCTCACGGTCCCGGCACCTGACCTCAAACCCGCCGCACAGCCGCACCATTTTCGCGACCGCGGCGTCCAGCACCGGAATGGCTTCCCGCATCTCCCGGTAAATCCGCTCCTCCCCGGCGCCCAGAGGCGTAAACCCCTTCATCACCCCAAAGGGGTGGGTGTTCCCGGTGCGAAGCTGGCATACTGCCGCAACGCCTCCGGTTTCCTTCTGCTTTCGTTTCAAAAAATCGCTCCCTTCAAGCAAATATTACCCTGACGTCCCCCGTCAGTGCCTTCTCTCCACCGCCCACGCGGAAACTCCCTCCTGCCGCTCCCCCAGAACCGTGGCGGCAAAGTACCGCATGTCGTCCATGGCGTGGTCGTGCTCCTTGCGCACCTTGTCCTTCCCCCCGCCGGATAAATCCCAGACGTACTCGTCCATCTCCCGCAGACAGTCCGCGCACCCCTCGCAAATCACGATTTTCCCGGTCTTCAGCAGATCGGAGGTCAGCCGGATACCGCTGAGAACATCGTTTTCCGCCTTGCGCACCCGCCACCCCTTCCGCCGCAGAACCTCAATGAAGCTGGCCGCCGAGGGGTCAACGATCACCGCCGTGATCCGCCGTTCCCCGGCAAGTCCCTCCAGCGCCCGGGCGTATTCCTCGTCGGTCATCTGCCGCCGGGCCTCCCGGGAATTGAAGTAAAACTCCTTCACCCGGTACCAGACCCCGCCCCGCAGCCCCCACAGCCCCATGGACGTAGGATTCACCGTCCCGTAGTCGCAGGATATGTACCACTTTTCGCAGCTTTCCGGCGCTTTCCCCACCATTTCCGGCGAGAAAAAGTCGTAAACCCGACCTTCCGCCTGCGCCCACTGTCCGAGAATAAACCGCCGGTAGAACACCCCTGTGTACAGCTTCTGATACCGCCGCCGGATCTCAGGCGTCAGGGAGGGGTTATCCTCCATGGTAAAGTGGAGCCGCAGACAGTTCCGCTTCTCCGCCTCCAGAATCCACGTCCGGTAAAACCAATGCCCCGGCCCGGCAGGGTTGCAGTTGAACCATAACCGGCTCCCGGCGACGGAGCACCGGGCGCATGCCTGCTCCACAAAGCTGCGGGGCATCAGCGCCACCTCGTCCAGCAGCACCCCGGCAAAGGTGATACCCTGAATCAGGCTTGCGGAGCTTTCGTCCCGCCCGCCGAAGACGTAGAACTGGTTTTCCCGCCCCCGGAATTTTACAGTCAGCAGGTTATCCGTCCGCTTTTCCTTCCACTTCGCCCCCAGCGCTTCCAGCTTTGGCAAAATCTCGGACAACACATTTCTCCGCAGAGACGCGATCGTCTTGCCGCAGACGCCGAACTTCTGGCCGCTAAAGCAGCTCATGGCCCACAGGAAGAAGCTCAGCCCCATAGCCAGTGTCTTCCCGGAGCGGACCGCCCCGTCGCACACGATGGCCTCCCTGTCCCGGTTGGGACTCCCCGGCACCCACCAGCTCAGCACCGTCCGCTGCTTTGGCGAAAATGCCGTCATTCTTCCCCGCCGCCCTGCAACGCCTTCAGGAAATCGTCCATGTCCGTCTGCTCCCCGTCCGCCACCGTCGCCAGCTGTTCCAGCGCCTGTAACCGGTCAATGAGCTTGATCTCCACCGTCCCCTTGTCGTTGCGCTTGACCTCGCTGAGCAAACTCAGGTCCAACTTGTCCAGCCTCGGCTCATCCTCCAGCGCCAGCCGCACGCAGTCGTTGGCTTTCCCGAACGCCAGTTCCGCCAGCCGCCGCGTCACATCCTCCCTCCGGATTTTCCCCGTCTGGATCCGCTGCTTCAGTTCCCTTTCCACGCTTTTGCGTTCCATAGTAACCTCCCTTTCATCCAAACCCAAGAAGACAAAAAAAGTTGCACCCGAAGGTGCAACCAGATAAATCCCTGAAAATCTTTCTCCCCACCCGCCGCCCGCGACCGCTTCCATAAACCCCGCACAAGCCGTCAACCCACCGAATTACCGCCCCGCCGCATACCTTAGAAATCTCCAAATCTCATACTATTTCCTGATTAAAATCTTTGATTTTAATCAGGAAGGCATCGCCTAATGGCGCTGCCGGTTTTGTGATTTATAAGGAAAGAAATCACAAAACAAGTCTCATATGAACTCCTTGCCCTTCGGGCAATTAAAATCTTTTCTAAAGATTTTAATTGGAGTTCAGTATCAATCATCCCTGACCGGGCAGCGGATATTCTTCCCCGCCCGCACAGTTTCAAAGCGTAAAAAGCACACAGCATCCTCCTATTTTGCCCCCTTTGTCCAGAGAGGATGCTCTCACCGTCAGCTCTTTGCAATTCAACCAGAGCGTCCCTCACTCTTCCAACTCCTTCCGCAGCTTTTGCAGCGCCCGCTTCTCAATCCTGGACACATAACTCCGGCTGATCCCGGTAATAATCGCCACCTCCCGCTGCCGCTTCGGCGGCTTTCCATTCAGTCCATACCTCAATACGACCACCTCCCGCTCCTGTTCCGTCAAACAAGACCGAATCGCCCGATGCAGCTGTTCCGCGCTCTCCCGGGAGGACACCTGTTCCAGCAGATCGCCGTCCTCGCTGACCACATCCATCAAGGAAAGCGCCGCCCCATCGCTACCTGTCTCGATATAATCGGACAGCGAAACATCCTGCGCACTCTTCTTCTGCCCCCGGAAATACATCAGTATCTCATTCGCTATCCTCTCCCAACGGATACATAGGTTGGTCAATGGGTGGCAAATCTGCCTCTCCATCCTCCGCAAAGAGGTAAACATAGGCATTTTTGCCGTCCCAGACCACCTTTTTGACGATGGTGCGCAGCAGGCGGCGTTTTTCCTCCAGCGTGGCAGAATCCACCGCGCTGGCGAAGGATTCGATCATTTCCTGATGGAAGGCGAACTCCTGATGGAGCATCCGGCTCTGCTCGGTGAGGGCTTCCAGCTCGGCAAGGCGCATCTGCTGCGTCTCGCTCTCCTGATGGAGCGCGTCGATCTGCTCCATGACGTACTTCGCGGATGTGTCGCTGGCAACGGACAGGGACTCCACCAGCCGTTTGATGCGTTCTTCCGTTTCGGTGTGCTTTTCCCGGAGCAGCGCAAGCTCTGCGTCGTAGCCCTCCTTGCTGCCGCTGATGACCTTCTTGGTCTGCGCCAGCAGCCGGGTAAGGGTCTCCTTGTCGGCGGACAGCTTGCGGATCTCCTCGATGATCTTGGCGTCCAGCGTGTTGCCGTTGCAGTTCTTCATGGCGCAGACCGTGCCGTGGCTGCGCTCCTTGGTGGAGCACATGTAGGTGTAGATCAGCTCACCGTCCGCCGTGCGGCGGTTGGTCAGCTTCGGGCGCATGTAATCGCCGCACTCACCGCACCGCAGCAGGCCGGACAGCAGCGCCACGTTGCTGCGGGGTCTGCGGTAGCTCTTGGATTTGTTGACATCCAGCATGGCCTGCACCCGCACCCAATCGCTGCCTGCGATGATGCCCGGATGCTTGCCCACCGCCACGATCCATTCCTCCATGGGACGGATCTGATTCGCCTTGCCGGGTCGCTGGAGGGTGCGGTTGTACGCCATGATGCCGTGCTCGCCGTCGAACTCCGAGCGCTCGGCGAACAAATCCACATTGTTCTCTTTCAGATACTGATACGCCGTCTCGTCGGCGATCATATAGACCGGGTTGGTCAGAATGCCCCGGATGGCAAAGCGAGTGAACTGCTTGCCGCGCTTCGTGACACGGCGGTGCTCCAAAAGATACTGGTCGGTCTTGCTGAGGGAGCCGGTCTCCATGAACACGGAGAAAATCGTCTTGACCAGCTGGATTTCCTCCGGAATGGGCTTCAGCTTGTAGGCCTTGCGCTCCTTGCCGTCCACCGTTATCTTGGATTCACTCTCTGAAGCATAGCCGGTGGGCGTGGTGCCGCCCAGCCAACGCCCGGTCTTGGACAGCTCGTGCATATTGTCCCGGATGCGCTCGGCAATGGTTTCCCGCTCCAACTGAGAAAAGACGGACGCGATATACATCATGGCACGCCCCATGGGAGAGGACGTGTCGAACTGCTCCCGGATGGAAATGAAGTCAATGTGCCGGTCGCCCAAGTCCTCGATAAGCTTGGCAAAGTCGCCGATGTTGCGGCTGATGCGGTCGAGGCGGTAGACCACGATGGCGGCAAAGGCGATTTTCTGCGAGTCCTTCATCATTTTCTTGAACTGCGGGCGCTCCAGATTGCCGCCGGAAAAGCCCTCGTCCTCGTAGACCAGCACGTTTTCCGCCGCTTCCTCGCCAAAGTGCATGGCGATGTACTGGCGGCAAAGCTCAATCTGGTTCTCGATGCTCTCGCCCTTGCCGGTGAATTTGGACTTGCGGGAGTAGATGACGTATTGCTTCGGCGTATCTTTCGTTTTCATGACGGCACCTCGCGTTATTCGTTAGGTTGGTAGATATATTATAACGGATTGGAATCCATTTGAAAAGATACCCAAGGGAAGAATCTGAAAAAATTTCCGAGAAAATGCTCTCTTTCTCCGGTTTTTGAAAAGTGTCATTTTCCATGAAAAAAGCCTCCGTTTTGCTTCTCGGATATGTTCCAGAGGAAAACACCCACGCCCGCCTGCTCGCGGCGGTCTGAGCGGAGAAAACAGAGGCTTTCGCACCCTAATTGATGCAGTTTTAAGGGCATCGCTCATACAAGCCCAAAATATGATTGATGAAATGAGCGATGTATGCTATAATATGGATAACCAAACTACGCTATGAGGTACTCATGAAAAACAAGCAGCCGCCTTTTCAAATTACAAACAAAATCATTGATGACGTTGCAGAGATTTCAGAGCTGGTCGGCAGACTTTCCGCTCACGATCATCTTTCAAGAAATCCCAATCTGCGCCGCACCAATCGGATCCGCACTATTCACGGCTCGCTTGCCATTGAGCAGAACACTCTGAGCTTGGAACAGGTCACCGCCGTTCTGAATGGCAAGCATGTTCTGGCTCCAGATTCTTTCTTCTGGTATGTTTCCCTTGCGGATATCATTATAAAATTTCTGCCTGCCATTCGCTGGAGAAGCTATATCCGGTAAATCAGTTAGGTGCTGAAACCCTGCAAGATGATGGTAGTGTTCACGGCTAAATCGCAACAGTATTTCCACGCCGTTTTCGACATTAATGCAGCAAGCTGGTTTTCGCAGTCTCTCAAAAACCTCTATAGTTCTCTTTATTTGCCCCATTATTTTTTCTCCAACCGAAATAGAGAAATTGCCCCGACATTTTGTCGGGGCAATTTGCATCTGATAGGAGTGTTTCTATTTTCAGCGTTATCGCCTAAGTTGGAACCTGGAGACCACACAACCCTATTGGAGCCTCTGCAAGCACTTCCCAACAAAATCCTTGCTTCACAGGCGGGAGCATCGCTCCGTCGACAAGATTATATCAATATTTACAAATATTGTCAATATAAGTTTATCCACCAGCGCTCATCTTCTATAAAAAGACAATTTCCCCATTTTACAGCCCGCTGCGCCCGTCCATCCTTTGGACAAGGAATCACTTTGCCCCCTCTCGAAAAATCAAGCACAGCGCAATTCCGAACCTTTTGAGTTGCCCGAATTAATACCTTCAAAAAAACAATTGATTTCCCCAAAATTAAGAAGAATGCAATCGGATACTATCAACCATCTCTTTACAAATTTTATAAAACAAACCTAAATCTCCAACCGAAATTCCAAAATCAATGCCAATGTCGAACCATTTCCACATTTTTTCTGCAGAATCAGCTACCATACCAGTGTATACACCTTTTGCTTGTGCACGTTTTATCATAGATTCAATTGCAGAAATAACCTCGGGATGATTAGGTTGACCAGGATATCCCAAAGAAACAGACATATCATCTGGACCAAAGAATACATATTTTACCCCATCTAACTCCAAGATGTCGTCAAAAGATGCGATTCCTCCTTTTCCTTCAATCAGCAGAACTATAGCAACTTCTTGATTCGATTTTGTAAAATACAGTCCAGCATCTCCCGAACCATAACCGTTGGCTCTTACGCACGGGCACGCACCGCGAACTCCCTCTGGGGCGAACAACGCATATGAAATTGCAGTACGAGCAGCTTCCAAACTTGAAACATTGGGAACAACAATGCCACTGGCTCCAATATCCAATGCTTTGCGGACTGCAGTTTCATTAAGATCAGAGATTCGCACTAACGATGCCATTCCAACCGCTTCTGCTGCACGAATCATATGTGCATTTGTTTCTCCAGACCAGCCTCCATGCTCGTTGTCAATGATAACAAATTGATAGCCAGCTAATCCAGCACTTTCAAGGAATTCCGGGCAACCACAGTTCATAAAGATTCCAAGGGGTTTTTCTTTGTTACGCATAAGCTCTTCAAAAAATTTTTTCATAATAATAATTTCAACCTCCTTCTAAAATATCAAACCTATTTTTTAACTTTCCTCGATGTAGAGAATATAATCAATAGACCATTCGTGTTCCCAGTATGCATAATAAATCCCAATTTTTAATGCTTGCTTGCCACTTCCTCAGAATATTTATTCTGAAATTAAATCTCGAATGTTATTAGTAAATTGGAATCCAAGGAGATCTTGATATTCATTCTGAGAATAAAGTTCGCCAGCACGATAAAAGCTTTCCATAGAGCCGTGTTCTTTGTAATGCCGATAAAGCCCTTCAAGCATATGAGACATATAAAGTACAGATGTAAGCGGACGAAGTACCACCTTAAAACCCAACTCCCAGAGATCCTGGTCGCTGAAACTGGCTTCTCGGTCAGAGAATTCGCAGATATCGATGAGGAATGGGGTTTCTTTTACTGATGAAGTTACTTTACGCATTTCAACCGGATCATGGATACAAGTAGGCATTAAAAGGTCTGCACCTGCTTCTGATAGCTTTTGGCAGCGGTAGATAGCTTCGTCAAGATTAGTAGACTTATAGCAGTCGGTCCGCGCAATAATTACAAAATTGGGGTCACGACGGGCCTTGCAAGCAATCTTGATCTTCTCACACATCTCATCAAGAGGAATTACTTTAACCCCATCCATTGAACCACATTTTTTCGGCATCACTTGATCTTCGATGTGGATACCACTAACACCAGCGGCCTCATAATCTCGCACTGTTCGCCAGACGTTGTTCAAATCTCCATAGCCGGTATCTGCGTCACAGATGAGAGGCAAGTCAATACAGTCAGCAATCAGGTGCGCTTTCCCTACCATTTCAGTTGCTGTACCGAGGCCAATGTCCGGTCTTCCAAGCAAGCTTCCCATGGACGCATTTCCGCCAAGATAGCAAACTTCATAACCCACTTTTTGAATCATACGGGCACTGATTCCATCGTGACAACCTGGGATTGCCAAAACGCCAGGACGTGCTAGAAGTTCCCGTAATTTTGCATTTCGTTTATTATACATTTATAACACCTCATTCAATTAGTAGTTTTTTTATTTACATGCCCATCAGCTTGGATATGACCAAAGAAACTCCAAGAATAAAAGTAACATTCCATAGAATGGAAGTGGCCGTTTGATCAGCCGCCCGATAAAAATGCCATATACAGCGGAAACGCTGCAGATACAGACACCATAAGGAAGGGTAGATTCAAAATTGCCATTTCTTTATTTAATGTGGAGACAGAAGTCATTGCTTCCATTTATATAGTAGTATCTTTTTCCTGGAATTTACCGAGATAAGCATTGACAATCTGCGGATCATTTTGCAAAAGAGCAGACTCGCCGAAAATGCCATTTGTCCCGCGAACAATCACATATGTGTAGTCCGAAATTTTCATTGCCTGTTTGGCATTCTGCTCAATTAGAAGCACGGTCATTCCGTTTTTATTGATTTCTTGGATCTTTTCAAACACTTCTGCGGTCAACACAGGAGACAGCCCCATGGAGGGCTCATCCAGTAACAGAACCTTTGGCCGAGCCATCAAGGCTCTACCAATTGCCAACATCTGTTGTTCGCCGCCGGAAAGGCTCCATGCCATCTGGTTCCGACGTTCTTTTAGGCGTGGAAATAAGGTAAACACCTCTTCCAAATCATCTTCATATGATTGCTTTCCCAAAAAACCATGCCAGGTGATCGTTCCAGTGATCAGATTGTCATATACCGTTAGGCCCGGAAAAACATGTCTACCTTCCGGTACATGAGCTATACCTAACCTGGTAATTTTATAAGGACTCATGCCGACGAGTTGTTTCGTACCGTCAAACAAAATTGAACCTGAATTCTTCACCATTCCAGATATAGAATTAATTAAGGTAGTCTTCCCTGCGCCATTATTTCCGATCAGGCACGTAATTTTTCCTTTACGAATATCTATATCCAATCCCTTCAGTGCTTCGACAGGTCCGTACCAGGCATGCAGATCTTTAATACTGATCAATCTTTATCCCTCCCCAGATATGCGGCAATTACCTCTTCATTACTTAAAATTTGTTCTGGAGAACCGTTAGCGATCACTTCTCCAAAGTTAAGGACAACTATTTGCTCGCAAATCTGCATCACTACATCCATACTATGCTCAATCAGTAGAACTCCAATTCCGCGATTATAAGCTGCATCTCGAAGCATTGCAACAACATTTTCACACTCCTTGTCGTTTAGACCTGCACAAGGCTCGTCAACCAGCATGATTTTGGGCGATGCCAACATGGCACGAACAATTTCTAGAATTTTTTGCTGTCCATATGTAAGAGAAGAAATTTTCTTATTTAGATCTATGCTGAAACCGGTCAACCTCATCAGTTCATCCAAATTATTCTCAAAATTTTTGTTTTGCGAAGAAAAGTAACTTTTTAGATATCCAATGTGGTGGTTCTTCAGGTCATCACCTAAACGGAGATTTACATCTATATTTGCACGGCTAAGAAAGCGAGGGGTTTGAAAAGTTCTTCCGATTCCCAATCTGGATCTTGTGTGCGGTGGCAGGTGAGAGATTTCCTTCCCATCAAGAAGGATAGACCCTGAATCGGCTGAATAGAACCCGCTGATAACATTCATCAGAGTGCTTTTTCCTGCTCCGTTTGGTCCGATCAAGCCATAAATCGCTCCACGAGGTACATCAAACGTAACATTTTTAGATGTGATAACACCGCCAAACGATTTATTAACATTATTAATTGACAGGATTGTTGATTCCATGGCGTTGCTCCTCTATTCGATTCTTTAAGAACCTTTGCTTAAGTTTTTCAATCAGTTCACTTGTGTATCCCGCAATCCCGAAAGGCATCACATTCATAACTATAATGATGGTAACACCAAATGCAAACATCAAATACGATTGGAAACCTCGGAAAAGCTCCGGCATAGAAGTAACTAACAGCGCACCAACAATAGGGCCCACTGAGTGAGTCATACCGCCGAGAACTAGCATAACAACAATTCTGGTTCCAAAATCATATGTAAACAAATCAACACAGATAAAGCCAGACTGCATAGCATACAGTGCGCCAGACATACCACAAAAAGCAGCAGATACTGTAAATGCAATGACCTTTGTCATGTGGACATTAATTCCCAAACAACTGGCAGCCATTTCGCTATCACGAATAGCAGAAAGCGCTCGTCCAAGTTTTGTTACCTTAATCCTATCTACCAAAAAATAGCAAATCAGAACTACGCCCAAGAGGAAGAAAAACCACTTTTGATTAGAATCAAACTTGAAGTCACCAAACTGCATTGTGGGAATAGAATTTATACCATACGGGCCACCAAACAAGGGTTCATAATTCCCAAAAAACACGACTGCAATTTGGACAAATGCCATTGTGCCAAATACAAAAAAACGATCTTTTAAGCGGAAGAGAATAATAGCAATTACAAAGCCTAATGCGGCAACAACAATGGATACCGTCAGAAGAATAAATAGGGAGTTCGCCTGTGCGCCGAGGCGACCAATACTTAAATTTGCAGCATAATATGCACCAAATGCCATAAAACTGATATAAGCAAAAGACATCTGTCCCAACATGCCAGTTACAATGGAAGCGCCATATACACACAGCACATAAATCAATGAGGTGTTAATAATTCGATAAATATATCCATTAAAAAATTGCGGACCTATGATCGCAGCTAATATCACAGCTACGATCATAAAAAGATCTGTTGATTTAAATCTGCAACACTTTTCTTGTTTTTTCATATTATACACCTCATGCTTTGTCGCCTATTTTGGAGGGGAACAAGCCCTGGGGACGTAACAACAGAAAGAGAACCATTACAACAAAGACTGCGGCATCCTTATAAACTGTAAAGTACAAGTGTGCGTAAGCTTCAATTAGGCCGACCATTAGGCATCCGATGATTGCACCTTTAGTGTTACCCCAACCTCCGATTACTGCTCCTGCAAAAGCGCCGAACTGTAGCGAGCCTAAATTCGCGTTAACGGTGTACAATGGGGCAATCATAAAACCACCTAGACCTGCAACCGTAATCGACAAAATATAAGTCGCACCAATAGTAGCAATAGTAGGAATACCAATAACTTCTGCAGCATATTTGTCTTGAGATGCAGCCTCCATCATTTTACCCACATAAAGCTTCTCATAGAGGATAAAAATAGCAGCGATCACAAGGATACCTACACCGATAATAATCAAATATTGTGATTGAATGCTAATTCCAAAAATGGACACCATCACTCCCTTGCCTTCAGCATTCATTAAAAAGTATGGGACGTTAACAGGATCGCCTCCGAAAATAATTCTTAGCGCTTCTTTCAACGCGATAGATGTACCAAGGCAACACATAGTAATGGTAATGGGATATGGATTGTTACGAAGCGGCCAATAGACCGCAAACATAAATAGAAGCGCAAATACAGCAAAAATGAACATAGATGCCATAATTGCGAGGGGAAGCGGAAGCGACAGATCAACGCCAAAAAGGAGTAGCATATATGCGCCTAGCGCAAGCATGTCGCCTTGCGCAAAATTCAGCATACCAACAGAACGAATCAGAAGAATCAGACCCATGGCTATCATGGCATAAATAATACCCATTGAAAGGCCATTTATTCCTAACGCTAATAATAATTTACCAGTCAAAAAAACCCCTCCGTACATTAGTTTTATATTTGGTGGAATCCTTTTCAGGATTCCACCAAATATAGCTACGATTCATATTTCAACGGAAGCTGACAGTATCAACGAGTTTAAGAGCACCATCCTTAACTTGACCAATATTAATAGTACCCATAAAGCTATGGTCATCATGATACGAAGCTATGCCAATCAAACATTCCAGGTTCTCAATTTTTGTAAAGCCCTCATTAATCTTGGCCCTATCCGTAGCAGAGCCGCCCGCCTCGCAAGCCGCCTTCAACAGATTTACAATATCATACTGCAAGGCAGCAGATACATCAGGAGCATAGCCATATTCTGCAATGAACTCTTCGTTGAAATTCTGAACATATTCACGGGGATCGTTAGAGTTATACTCAGCAGTAGTGTACCACCCCTCAACCTCATTAGCGACATTGCTCAGAACGCTGGCATCAGCAAGGGTGGAGTTGCCCAGAACAGGAATATCCAAACCGGCATCAGCCATAGCTTTTGCCAGGGTCATAACCGTGTTTTCACTCAGACCTGTAAACAAACCATCTGCGCCAGAAGCCGCAATCTGGGCAACAACGGGAGCAAAGTTGGTCTCATCTGCCGCCACAGCAAAGCAACGACTATCGGGAACCTCTATGCCCTTGCTCTGAATGTGCTTACGCATGTTTCGGCCAGACTCGATATTGACCTCCTGAGTGAGGTTCAAGATAGCAGGATTCTTTATGCCTAAGGTGTCAATGCCGTAGTTGACCAGAGCGGGATCGGCATTTGTAGAAAGGGCGCGCAGCTGCCAAGTGTAAGGATTCTTTGCTTCGGCAAGAGAGATGCCACTGCCGATGGGCAAGAAAGGAACCTCTTTAGCAGAAATGTCGGGGAGTACAGCTACGGCATAGGATGTAGTGGAAGGCATCATCAAAGCGGAGATTCTCTCATCTTCCAGTGCCAGCTTAACCGCATTGATATTGGTCTGCATCTCAGTGGCAGTATCATAAATCAGCAGCTCCACGCGGTGGCCCAGAATGCCGCCAGCTTCATTGATTTTCTTAACAGCAAACTCCGTACCATCACGCTTTCTTTTACCAACAGCTTGGTTCGCTCCGGTTTCATCGTTGCAAAGAGCAACGTACATAACCTTCTCCGGTGCGTCGGAACCCGTGTTGTTGCTGGTGTTCGCGCCGTTACCGCCACAGGCGACCAAACTCAAGCACAGAACCAGAGCTAGAATAGCACTCAATAATTTCTTTGATTTCATCATTTTTTTCCTTTCTGTTAATTGTAAGAGTTTCAATTTGGGAACACAGAGGGCAGAGACAGAGACAGTCCTCCCACCTCCTCTCATAAAAGTAATATTTAAGGCAATACCGCACAGAAAAAAGTGCCAAATACCGCCAAATGTGATATAATAAAGCCATGGATAAACAAATGACGATTTCCGCATTCAGTGACGAACTGGCTCAGGTGCGGACGAAGAAAAAAGAATTTCTCAGTCAGATTGAACGGATCGTCCCGTGGGGAGAATGGCTTGCCCTGATTCAGACGCGCATTTTCAGATTTCTGCGGCGTGGATTCCAGCAATCAGGTTCCGGACGGGGATACTCTCGGCCGATTCCGGAATCAGTGCGCCTTTGCGGATAAAAATTCAGAGGTTATCCACAGTTTTTATTGGGCACCTATTGTATAATGCGATTTTTGGTATTTATGCGGTGTTGCCTTAACAATGTTTCAGAAACAATGCTATTGAGGATAATTACTGAAATGCCATAAAATATTAATAACACTTTTCTAAAAGGAAGGTGCAAAGCCGGCAAATGCCATCAGGATCTGTTTGCGCACCAAAGGAAAATCTGAAGTAGCAACGATATTATTCGACAGTGTACTGCAGTCAATCACTGTACTTGTTGTTGAATCAAATAAGGTACCATACACCGTGGAAGTGCCGATATCTATACCTAAATATCTCCCAAGATCTTCCCTTCAACATTTCTTATCGCGCAGGTCGCACAGGCTTATTTTTAATTACACACTTTCAGAACACCGTACTACGGCTCAAAAACCCTACGCAAAAAAGCCACAGATTGACGCGCATCCTCGTCTAGCTTGCTGTCATCAGAGCCCATAGAGATATCTCTCCAAATCCGAATATCTTTTCCTACCTGACCATCCATCCGAACAAATGGTTCCATGACGACCGCACCATCATAACCAATTTCGCGGAGCGCACAACCGATTTCCTCCCACGGAATTCGTCCACCTTCAAAAGGTGGTCTCCGGTTGGCTTCGCCAACATGAAAATGCCCCAATCTACTACCAGCTAAGCGAATAGCCTCCACAAAGGAATCTTCTTCAATATTCATATGGAAAGTATCGAGCATGATTTTTACATTGGGTCGATCGACTTCTTCAACATAATGCAAGGCTTCCTTGCAAGTATTGAGCATGTAACCTTCGAAGCGATTCAACACTTCCATACCAAGGGTGATTCCATATTCCGCGGCAATATCGGCAACTTTTCGCATGTTTCTGATGCTACGCTCGCGGTCAGAGTTTTTATCAAAAGGAAGACTATAGTCCACCGGCCAGTAAGAATAGAGTCCTCCTCCAAGAACGCGAATATTAGCAATGTCCATTTTGCGAAACATATCTTTGTAATTGGAAATAGATGCATTCACGATGCTTTCGTCTGCGGAAGATAAATTATGATAAACTTCCGGGCCATAGCCACCAGTCAGAATGATTCCGTTGTCCTCAGCTACCTGCCGGAGTTCCTTGAAAAACTGGTCATCTTCCCTACTGAAACTATGACAAGCGACCTCCAAAATATCAAAACCAAGGTCCTTGACCTTTTTTACATAAGGAGTAAAGTTTCCACCCCATTCTTTTTCCCAGAATGCATAATAGATTCCATACTTCATATACTTCCTCCATACTGAAATTTAAAATAATATAATTCCTTGCCCTGTGACGACACTACACAAATTATATTCTTGCGTGAGTAATCGTTTACCTAAACAAAATTTTTATCTCCCCCCCCCCCACTTCTCTAATTAATACTTGATTCATGACACCTTTTCCCTTCCCTTATGAAATAGCAAACTTATGTGGTCTCTCTTCTAATAAGTTGAACAGGCAATTTTATATTTCGTTCCTCAAGAAAAATACCCTCTTGCATTTGCAACATTATATTTGCCGCTGTAGCTCCCAAGCTGTCTGTTGACTGGTGTATTGTAGTTAAAGGTTTTTGGGTAAATTGAGTAACACGAATATCATCAAACCCTACTAGTTTCACATCTTCTGGAACTTGAATACCAAATTCTATTAAGGCATTAAGTGCACCAACGGCAAGCCAATCTGTCTGACAGAACACGCCATCAAAATTAATCCGATCTTCCAACGCTTTTTTAATAATCTCATAACCACAGGATACGCTTAAACTTTGGGGAACAAAAATGTGATTGCTGTCACAATTAATTTGATAATCAGTACAAGCGCGAATAAAACCTTCTGTTCGCAAATGTGTCGCGTGAGAATCAGGTAAAGCCGTAATGCAAAGAATACGCTTGCAACCACGGGTTGCCAACTCTTCAGTGGCTAAATAAGCACCTGTTTCGTGATCAGAACTCAGTGTTGCCCAATTTTTGAACATATTATTTACAGGAACATCTTTATCGATATAAACTACAGGCATATCCCGCTTGAGAAGTTCATTTAAATCTAGATACCCGTTTACGGAGATAATGCCACTAATATTTAAAGCCGCCAGGTTATTCAGACACTGCCGCTCAATTTCTCTCGATCCATCAGTGTTAAAAATAACGCAGGAATAACCACCTTGAAACAATTTCTTTTGAAATGCAAGAATCAAAGCGGCAAAATATTCGTTGGTAATATCAGGAACAATAATCCCGATAATATCAGTTCGACTTGTGCGAAGCCCTTTAGCAATCTGATTTGGCTGGTAATTTAATTCCTTAATAACTTTTCTTACCCGTTTTTCTGTTTCTTCAGAATATCTTCCGTTTTGGTTGATTATTCTGGAAACAGTCGCAACAGAGACCCCACATATTCTAGCTATTTCCTTTATACTGACTTGTGTTTTCACAAAAATTCATCCTATCAAGCGGTATCGTTTACTCTAAAATAACAATTTTATTCACTCCTGTCAATATAGAAATTAGATAATTGAGAAAATTTGTTAAATTAGCCAAAATTGTTGATGAATATTTGTTGGTATTTTCTTATTCTTTCTGCAAAATCAGCGTTGAGAAAACGATTCCGCCATGTTAAAATATTACACATTAGACACTTTTTATGTCGAATGAAATTATCAATAATTTTGAGGTATCTGGTTATGGTTGATTTTGCTTATGATATTTGCACATTAGGAGAAAGTTTGATTGATACACTTTTTATTACAAAAGACCGAGAAGATTCAATTCAGATGTATGGAAATCCCGGAGGCGCCCCGGTAAAAGTTCTTGCTACAGCTGCAAAACAAGGAGCGTCAACGGTGTTTATTGGAAAACTCTCAACCGATGGACTTGGTGTTTTTAAAAAAAATAAATGCTTATCGACTTAACTCAGCACGCTACAAGATGTAGCGACAGCTCTGGTCAAGCGCAGGAATATCTGATTGCCCGTCATGCGGCGGTTGAAACGGAAACAGTACTCGTCCAGATATGCCTGGAGCTTGGTGCACCTTCCGTGATATGTTCCCTGAAGGAATGCTTTCAGATTACTGATTGCCTTGTGTACCCAATATGTGCATTCTTACCCCCCAAGATCATCACGCTTCACTACTTGTCATACATCAAGTTTATTTTATGTCGCAGCTTGTCATATGACAGGCTGCATCGCAAAACCGCCACTCCGATTTTTCGTTCGGGGCGGCGGTTTTGTTATGCAAGGCTTCGCAGATATTCTTCCACATTCTGATACTGAATGCGATAAGGTGGATAATGTACAATGCGCAAATTGAAAACCGCATAAAAGAAGACATAGCTTGCAGGCTCTGGTAGAATGAAGTTACCACACAAACATTCGCCTACCACTTGGCTTTCCTCTCGATAGAGGACGAACTTTCCAGTGATTGGACCGTAGCGATGCTCTGTCTGGGCATATTAGGGTCCATTGATCGGATGACAATATTTCTGATTTGGGATACCCTCATATTCTTTTACGATGTAAAAAGTTTTGAAATGGGAAATGTATTCGAGGGCACAATCAGCAGATTACCTTGCGCGGCTGTTGCTTTGTTATACGTATCTACCTCATCAGATGTTAGATTACGAATGAGAAATTCTGTTTTATCCCCGCGCCCAAGGGGGACAAGCAATGTCGGACGAGCAGCAAAAACATATTCCAACTGATTGTCGGATCGCAAGCGAATGTACACAGGCTTATCTGAGGTAATTAACGGATGTGCACTTTCTGTGAGACAGAAACAGGGCGACAACTTGGCCTTATTTATGTTGATAACTTCCTCCAAAGAACCGCTGTTATCTCGCAAGTGTCCATCATAATTTTTCAACAATAGCTGATGCCGGATCTGGTCTTTGAAGGTAACGTCCTCAGCGTGCAACTGGTTCGCGGTTTCTGCTGGGGGGATCGGGGCATTTATAATTTCCGGGACAATGCTTGCAAGTGTGTCTAAGACATCATTGAACGCCCAATATCCATCCCTGCACCTCCATTCAAAAATCGTCATATACTCAATAATGGCGTTCAAATCATCAGCTGTAACTGTTGAATTTGCTAGTGTACCAGTTTGCGGCTGTGCTTTCAAAGTGCGTAATTTCTGTTCCAGTGCAGTAATATCCTTCCGCCAATTATTTTCATACTGGCGCGACCATTGCGTTTCGATATAAGTGTATCTGCTCTCGTCCAAATACGCTTGGATTTTTTTCCGATCTGTTGGGGGGACTTCGCTCCCGTCCGGGTTGCAGATATTCCAGTTTGCAAAGTTTCTGTAATTTTTGTTCAGCTTTTCGGGTGTATCAAGAGGGATTCTATTCAATGATATGGTATACGGTGTAAGGAAGCCAAATAACTCGTCTAGGCCTTCCTCTGGCATATAGAAATCTCCAGCTCTGGTGTCGTGGAAATAATCGAGTGAATTGATTTTATCGGTTTTCGTGGGTGTGATAGACCAATCGGACTGCTCAGGGTGCTTGCTGTTAAAATGCGTTGCTTTATCATATATCCATACGGAGTTCCTGCCATTATAACTCCATTCGCGCATATAACACTGCGGCACAAGATGCTGATTTACGGCGACTTCTGGGTGTAGCTGCGGAACGGGTATTTGAACTGCCATTCTGATATACCACCTTTCAAGACGTTTATGGAAAAACTATGGAAAGTGGGCAGCCCCGGCAGTGGCTAGATGGAAGCTGCTGGAACGTTTCCTCTCCCCACAGCGAATCCCAAAACAATGAGGAACGTCGATCCTCGCTGCAAAAATATCATAGTGAAATATGCGGTTTGTCGTCAAGAAAAAAGTTCGACAAAAGCGACAGCCAGCACTTTTCTAGTCATCGCTACATATGAAAAAGGTCATATGTTCAATAGTCACATGAGTTATTACAGTTGTACTTGCCATATGACAAGTACAACTATCTTTGCGCTTGCATAAAACCGCCGTTCCGATTTTTCAGTTAGAACAGCGGCTTTAACTCGTTTATAGCATATCGGATAAACGAGTTTCAATTCAATGTCACACAGAACAGAAAACGACTACCACCGGTTGGTTTCAACCGGAGGCTGTACGAGTTTCTATTGAACTGTTATCATGCAAGGTTTCTCAGATATTCTTCCACATTCTGATACTGAATGCCACTTACCACTTGGCTTTTCCCTCGATAGAGGACGAACTTTCCGGTGATCGGGCCGTAGCGGTGCTCGGTCTGTGCGCATTTTTGCTCGTCGATCAGATGGCGATACTGCTGCGACGCAGCTTCCTCACTGTGCTTGATCTCGAAAATCCGGCAGGAGCCTGCCTCCGGATCAAACACCACCATGTCAAATTCGCCCACAGGGAATTGCAGGACAAATACCTGCTTCTTGGGGTTCGCCAGCTTGGTTTCCAGCAGGACGATGTCCTCCAGCATCCGCCCCTTGATCTCGGTCAGGACGCGCTGCTGAACGGCGGTACGCTCTGCCAGAGACAGGGCACTGAACGTCTCATCCAGCAGCAGACTGCGGATCAGCGCATCCGCCTGCGCATAGCGGAGTCCCGGCTGGGCAATCACCGTACGGCTGGACTTTGTGCTGACATCCGGCAGGTGCAGCACATCGATCTCCTGCGTTAAGTCCAGCAAGTCCAGATATTCCTTGATCTCCGTCGCGTGAATATCGTCCAACACTACGGTCTGCTCTGCCCTGTTGCGGATCTCCAGCAGCTTCCGCAGACTGTCGGTGACAAACGCAAGGTCGATGCGGTCGAGGATGTCCGTGGGGTTCTTCCGATCCCGGCGCAAATTACTGGCGGAAATGCCAAGGTCGTGGGACTTCCAATCCTGCGACAGTGCCTCCAGCGTGAAGCGGTGGTTGATATCCTCCACCACACGGTTAATGGCACTGGTCAGTTCATTTTTGTCGTACGAGTCCCGCAGATGGCGGAAATGGCCCTCGTACTGATAGCAGCGCAGGGAGTGCTGGATGTTGCGGGCAATGGCGGTGTCCACGTATTCGTCGGTGCTTTCCTTGCTGGCAAACGTGGAGGTCTCGTTATAGTGAACGCCGCCGAGACTCATGGTGCCGCCGTAGCGGATATACTCGTCGATGCCGTGAACGCCGAGGACGGATTCAAACTCTCGGTAAGGGATGAATGTGGTGTGCAGCAGGATGCAGCGGTCATAGAGCTGTTCGTCCTCGGTAAAGAGGAAGCCCAGCGAGTCCGTGCCGGAGAGCACGATCTTCATACCGCAGGCCGCAAACACATCAGAAAATAGCGCCGCGCCCTCGATGAAATCCTCCATCAGCGTCACCTCGTCGAGGAACACATAGCGAAAGCCCTGCGCTTCCAATGCCTTGAGGTCGCGGTTCACGTCTGCCAGCGTGTCTTTTGCGGTGATCTGAATGAACGCTGCCTTGGCAAGCTGCGTGTCGTTCATCTCCGCGAAAATCTGGCGGATCATGGTAGTTTTCCCCGTCCGGCGCAGGCCGTAGAGAATGAACACCTTGTCCTGCGGCTCGCCGTAGACAAAGTCGTGCAGCTGCCGGAAACACTCGCGCCTGCGATAGCCGCGAACAGACGCCGCGAAGGAACGCAGCGCCTCGCCGGTGCGGACATTGGTGATAAACGCGGAAAGGTTCGCAGATTTCGCCTTGGGCAGCTGCTTTTTCAGCGACTTCAGCTCCTGCTCCAGCGCCTTCCGCCGCTCGATTTGGGCGCGGAAATTCTCCAATTCGTCAGCAGGAATATACTTCTCCCGCCGCTTTTTGTTCTCCGTCCAACGGTGGTAGAAATAGTCCTTGCCGCTGACGGTTTTCTTCGTAATGGAACCGGCAGGCAAAGCAGAAATTTGCTGTTCCAGCTCCGCCGCCCGCGCTTGCATTTCAGATAAGTCCATAGCGCACCTCCTGTGAGTTAGGATCCTATGCAGAATTATACCCCATTATACCCTCAAAATCAAGGGCATAATGGGGTATAGCATGTTACTACAAACACTACAAGGAAAGTCTATCCTTGCTCACTTTTCTTGCCCATATGCGCTCGTGGTATTTAAACATCATACGATATATCGCAAAAACTATTGCTTTATTGATCGTTTTTGCTGCCGCTCTCTAACGGCGCCATATAGGTGCACTTTCTTTCTTCGTTAAAATAGTTGGTGCAGCCATAGAATATGTCACCATTCTTCGGATTCTTTTTGACGATCAAATAACCATCTGTACATTTAGGACATTTCAAAATGTCATGCATGTGCGTCCTGTCATTGGTCATGAAGTCGCAAAGCTCTGCCTCATTTGTGCATATCCAGAGATTTAAGCCGTAGTTTTTATTAAACTCATACTTTAGCGGGAAACCGCATACAGGACAACGCAGGTTAAACAGGTCCACCACTTGCATATTGATCTCATCATTATGCGGAATGTTGAAATCTTTAATGAGCTCTACAAGAAATCTGGATGGTTTTGTTTTAGGGGCCGCAATATATACCCTGTTTTTTGTCCGTGTCATCGCCACATAAAATAATCGCCGCTCTTCTGCAAAGGGCATACTATTGTCCTCATATGTAACGAGCTTAATAATAGGATCATCTTCGATCTGGCACGGGAACCCGAATTTCCCTTCGAACATATTGATCAGAATTACGTTGTCATACCCAAGGCCCTTGGAACTATGCGCTGTCATAAAGGTGATCTTTGCATTTGGGTATTTTTCACTCCTGATCGCACCGCCCGGCAATTCGCTGAACCGATTCGTTCGGTACAGCTTGTACATGTCATAATTGTATCGTCCAATCAACAAAATCGAACTCTGCTCGCCGTACTCAGATAGAATCTCACCAATGATATGCTCGATGGTATCTGCAAGTCGCTCCATAGGTTTGATGCTATCATCGAAAACTTCAAGAACAATCGGGTTCTCAAGATGCTTCGGAGAAATCAACTGCTTTCGGATTTGCGAAGTATTTCTTTGCACAAAGCCTCCAGCAATATCGATAAGCTCCTGCGAATTACGGTAGGTATGAGTAATCTTCAACTCCGTTCCAGCCCCCATAAGCTCCAGGAAACGAGTAAATAGCGTAATATCAGAGCCAGAAAACGCATATATCGACTGCCAGTCATCACCGACCGCAACAACCTTCGCCTGCGTAATTTCAGATAGCCTTTTCGTTAGATTGAATCTCTGACGAGCAATGTCTTGGAACTCATCAATGATGATGTACTTGTAAGGGAGCGTGACATTCTGCCGCTCAATCTCCTGCAAATAGAAGTGTGCATCATTTATCATGTCTGCAAAGTCTATCTGATTGCGCTGTTTCAGCACGGATTGATAGTGATGATAGACCTGCTCGGCAATATCCAGAAACAGAAGCGTTCTCGGATTGTCTGTTCTTTCTCGCAAAATAGCGAAGCCGCCATCGTCATAACCGGTTGTTTTGTATTGTTCAATAAACTTCATCATAAAGATGATCAGCTTATAAATGTACTTGTCTTTCCCGGTTTCTACAATCTTCTTATAGACTTCTTCCAAATTACGAGGCTTTAGAATAAAGCCCTCATTTTCAAGCACTTCTTTCAGATGGTCCAAAAGAGGACGCCGATCCGTATAGAAGGACCATGTTTCCAGTAATGTAGTTTTATTTGCCTTATGAAGACGGCGCTTATCACTAATGGCACGGAGATAACGCTGCCTCTGCTGCGGGGTAAACAGGCTGTTGTAGCCGCTCTCGCTGAGTGCATAGTGCTCCAGCCAAACGCTATGCTCCCCCTGCGAAATATAGAAATCGGGCGTGTATTTTTTGTTACGAGAAGGTGATCCAAAGGGATACACTCTTTCATACTCATAATCCAGTCCGTTCAGATACAGAAAGTTTGCGATTTGCACTTCCTGCATGGAACGCAGGTATTCTCCCGTTATGCTCCGAGTCTTTTTCGTGCGCTGCTGTTCGACTTTTTTAATGTACTCGCCCAGCCCACTTCTCAGTGTTTCAAAGTCCTGCGCCGCTTTGTAGAGGTGGTATTGATTCAAATCCGTAAATTTGAAAACATCCTCGGACAGATCAAAGTAATATCCCAAGAACAAAACCAGATTGCGCATAAGCTGCTTATTGTGAAAAATCGACTTTTCCAGCATATCAAAAATAATCTGCTGGGAAGAAAAATTGATCTCAGGCGGTTCTACCGAAAACTGTTTCACAATATCATACGCAAAAGCATGGAAGGTGCAGATCTTTGCCGGAATGCCAAGTCCCTTATTGATTCGATCACGCAGTTCTCCAATTGCCTTGTTCGTATAGGAAATCACAATGATCTCTCCCGGATCTATATTCTTTTTCTCAACCAGATACTTGACCTTTGCAGCCATCGTTGTGGTTTTTCCCGCACCTGCGCCAGCTACCAACAGGCAGTAGTCATCATCGGTAATTACTGCACGGCGCTGCTCTTCATCCAGCTGGATATTAGGGTCAATCTGTTTTAGGATATTGTCAAAATAGTCTTTATCCCGCTCCAGCGCGCGGTCCACATATGTGGTATTATGCGCCGTAATATCTCCATCCAAAGATTGCATCTGGCGCAAGAAGCGGCGCAGTGAGTCGATATCAACTCGTATCGCCGCAGCGTTATTGCAGACATATTGAAAAATAAGCTTATTGGTTAGGCTCTCGTTGTATTTTCCATATGTATCCCGCAGCCTCTGCGCATCTCTGTGCGAAATATAGTGTTCTGCTGAAAACAACTGGGCGTGGTCTCGTTCGAAAGAAATCAGGACGTTTTGCAGATTTTTGTAATCCAGTCCCGTCTCTTTCATGTGCGGAGTATTCTTACTCAAAGAGGAAAAGTATGATGCTGGCAGCCCACAGTGAGGGCATTTTTCAGCTCTGTCGGAAATTGAATTTCCACACTCTGGGCAACGAATTAAGGCCATATCTGTGTCCTCCTTGTGGCATTGCAAAGTAAACTATGCGTCAAATCCAAGCTTTTTCAGTCTTCCTCGTACTGCCGATGTGCTACGCTTTAGGGTAATGGCCATCTCACTCACTGGTACGGACTTCTTATATAGGTCAATGAGGCAGTCATCATGATCTTTCGTCCATGGAGCGCCTTGCATCTCTGTCTGCATATTCTCTGCTGTGAGAATTGCATCCAGATTGTCTATGATAAAATGCTGCGCGGCATTGTTGTAAACGACAACCTGATAGGATCCGTTGCTGCTCGTTCGTTCTTCCACGGAAATGCCGGTTTCTTCGCCAATTTTCGTTGGCCTTTTCGTACGCTTTCCGTCTGGTGTGAGCACGCATTCCATCATTCCAATTTCCGTGAGCCATGTGAGAATTCCAGAATAGGTAAGTTTTTGCATAGTGTCATTATCAGCCAGAGCGTTTATCCGCTTGGCAATTTCGCTGGCCGGAATAGGCACCTCAGAATAGACAAACTGGCTTCTTTTCTCAACAGGGATTTCAAGAGGAAGCTTTTTAAGTTTCTCATTCACAGCCGACTTTGTCCCGCCATTTTCAATTACCTGCCGCAGTACGTCAGATACGAAGAAAAAGCAACGTGATAACCGGACATTGTTGATAAGATCATCGTCTGGTGCCATGGTGCCATCGATGGGATTGATGCCGTTTACCAGCTTGTCCATATACATTTTTGCCCGTTCTATTTTTTCAAGTTCAGTCATACGCTCCTCCTTATCCCACTACCAACTTATTCGTCTTCTTCAAGAACTTCGCCGGGATTGGGCGGTCCAGCTGCCAGGTGATATTCATCGGCCTGCTGCCCGTGTGCTTCACGTAATTCGCCGTGCCCAGATAGGTGTACGCCTCCGCGCCGCCGGTCATACGGTCCGCCTTAAACTCACGCACAAACAGCAGCACCTTGCTGCCGCGTTCCTTGTGGTGGATATAGCGCTGACCGGTGGACGAATTCTCCGCCGTGGTGCTCTGGCTCTGCCAATGAAACAAGCTCTCATTGATGGAATAATCGTTGTACATGGTGGTTGGCGAATAGTCCTTGTCCGCCTTGTTCAGCGTCACAAAGAACACATCGATGTTTTTCTCCGGCAGCCACTTCACGCCCTCACGCACGGTTGCCGGTTTCATAAAGTCCATCGCCACCAACAGTTGATCGCGGGTATAGGTGCAGTGCAGATCCAACGGGCAGTCGAAGCCCAGTTCCACCGGCTCGTCGATAAAGTCGATCTGCTCGAAGCGATAACGCAGCAGCTCCAAGAGCTCGCCGAGCAGAACCGTGCTGTCAGACAGGGCATAGAGGTTACTAAGCACCTCTTCGTCGTCCCAGTCCTCCACCACCTTACCCCAGACGGTGATATAAAACATCTGCATCATCCGCTTTTCTGCATCCGGTGATATATGCTCTAAGTGACTTCTTAATCATGATTTTGTCATGGTTAGTGAAGCAATCACTTAGAGCATTTTTGTTTC
>ERZ827478.456-NODE-456-length-41870-cov-4.023317_pt1 | contig 41870 bp, 37 predicted proteins | sample MGYA00519705_ERZ827478 | MGnify/ENA primary metagenome ERZ827478 (study PRJEB31778, sample SAMEA3449318) | human gut metagenome | biome: human gut; feature: human-associated habitat; material: faeces | place: United Kingdom | collected 2010/2012 ...
TTTTCCTACATCAGGGGGGATTTTGTCTATTGTCCGTTTTTTCTGGTTCAGTTCATAAACCTGGAGGTCTTTTATTATAGCCAAACAGCTTTATGATACCCTTATTTTTCAGCTATATTCTCGCCTATCTTATATACGTCGCCGGCGCCTACTGTGAGGATGATGTCACCGGGCCTTGCCCTGCGCTTCAGCTCCGCCTCAAGTTCCGGGAAGGTGGGGAAAAATTCCGCCCCCTCCACCTGCTCCGCCAGAGACGCGGAGGAGATTCCGATGGTGTTCTGCTCCCGGGCGGCGAAGATCTCCGCCAGCAGCACCACATCCGGCCGCTTGAGCTGCTTTACGAAATCGTCGAACAGTGTTGCGGTGCGGGTATAGGTGTGAGGCTGGAATACCAGAATGCTGCGCTTGTAGTTCAGCTCCTCCACAGTATCCAGCAGGGCCTTCAGCTCCCCGGGATGATGGGCGTAATCGTCATAAACATCGGCCCCGTTGAACTTACCCTTGAACTCAAAGCGGCGGCCAGCCCCGTTGAAGCCCGCCAGGCCGTATTTCACCGCATTGGGCTTTACTCCCAGGCAGATAGCAGCAGCTGCGGCAGCCAGGGCGTTCTTCACATTATGAAGCCCGGGCACATGCAGAGTAACGTCAGTAAAGAGTTGCCCGTTGAACTTGATGTCAAAGTGGGAATTGGCGCCCTTGAACTCGATATTATCGGCATAGACATCCGCCTTAGCCGTAAGGCCGAAGGTCATCACCGTCCTTGGAATGTCTTTTATAGCCTCCATGGTGTTGGCATCGTCCAAATTTGCCACCACGCAGCCGTCCTCCGGGGTGCGCAGAGCAAATTCCCTGAAAGAGTGCTGCACATCCTCCAGATCTTTGAAGAAGTCCAGGTGGTCGGCTTCTATGTTCAGGATGACCGCCACCGTGGGATGGAAGGAGAGGAAGGAGTTATAATACTCGCAGGCCTCCATAATGATGGTGTTGCCATGCCCAACCCGGTGCCCCGCATTGAGCAGGGGCAGGGTGCCCCCTATCATCACTGTGGGGTCTTTGTCCGCCGCCATGAGTATATGGGTACACATGGAGGTAGTGGTAGTCTTGCCGTGGGTGCCGGAGATGCAGAGGGCGTTGCTGTAATCCCGGGAAATGGCGCCCCAGGCCTGGGTGCGTTCAAATACCGGGATGCCCAGTTCATGGGCCCTGACTATCTCCGGGTTGTCGTCATGGACGGCGGCGGTGCGCACCACGAACTCAATGTCCTCCGTGATGTTCTCCGCCCTGTGTCCTATGGCCACAGGTATGCCTGCGGCTGAGAGAGCCCGGGCATTCTTATTGTTATTCATATCCGAGCCGCTGATAATGATGCCCATGCCCCGAAGCACATCCGCCAGAGACGACATGGACACGCCGCCTATACCGATCAGGTGGCCTCTCCTGCCCGGTGAAAGATAATTGTTGAAATCCGTCATACAATACTCCATTGCCCTGTTGATCTCCCCCGTCTGCTTTATGCTGTTAATATAATATCTATTGAAGTCCGGGGGGGAAAATGCTAAAATCAAAATAGCAAATAGCATTATAATACTACGGCGGCATCATTGCAAGTAAATAATCCCCGCCGCCGGCGCATATCCTTTTACGAAACACTCATCTTGATACAAGGAGTGCCTCTATGGAAAATGTCACGCCCCCCAAGTATGTGCTTCAAGTTCTGCGCAGCCTGAAAGCCCGGGGTTATGTGGCCTATCTGGTAGGTGGCTGCGTCCGGGACATGGTCCTGGGCGTACACCCAAACGACTGGGACATATGCACCGCTGCCCTGCCCGAACAGGTTATGGAAATTTTCCCCGGTGCAAGGCCCACCGGCCTTCGCCACGGCACGGTAACGGTGGACATCAACTCCCGCCACGTGGAGGTGACCACCTTCCGCAGCGAAGGGGACTATGCCGACCACCGGCATCCCAGCAGCGTCCGCTTTGTGGGGGAGCTCACCACTGATCTCAGCCGCAGGGATTTTACAATTAACGCAATGGCCCTGTCCCCCGACGGGCTGCTGCTGGATCCCTTCGGCGGCCTGGAGGATATACGCCGCCGCTTCATCCGCTGTGTGGGCAATGCTCCCCAGCGTTTTGAGGAGGATGCCCTGCGTATGTTCCGGGCTCTGCGTTTTTCGGCCCGGCTGGATTTTTACATAGCAGAGGATACTCTGACGGCCATATCGGAAAAGTCCAATCTGGCCTCTGCCTTGGCAGCCGAACGTATCAGGGACGAGCTGGAAAAGACCCTGCTCACAAAAAAGCCTGAGACTGTGGGCCGTATGTCCCAGCTGGGCCTGCTGGATGCCTTTCTCCTGAAGCCGGGCTGCAGCCTGCCGGAGCTATCCCCGGCGGCCAAGCTGCCCAAGAAGGCCCTGGACCGCTGGATGGCCTTGTGCCTTGTGCTCAGCCGCCGCGGGCTCATAGAGAGCCCGGAGGCCTTTCTTACTTCCCTGAGGCTGGACAGCCGCACCATCCGCTGCTGTAGTGACGGAGTGGCCCTGCTGTCCCAGCCCAAGCCTGCCTCCCCCCCGGAGTGGAAGCGGCTGCTGTGCCGCCTGGGTGTGGATACGGTAAGCTGCGCCGCCCGGTGCCGGGACGCTCTGGACGGCGGCAGCTGCTATAAAGAGCTGAAGGCAATACTGAAAAGCGGCGACTGCTTCACCATGAAGCACCTGGCCGTCACTGGGGATGACCTGGCGGAACTGGGGCTCAGGGGCCGGGAGCTGGGGGAGATGCTCAGCTTCCTTTTGGATTACGTTATAGAATACCCTGCCAACAACCGGCGGGAGCTGCTGCTCTCCCTGGCGGGGAACTCGGAGGAACTTTGATGGACACTTGGGATAGCCTTGAACGGGATTGTAAAAGTTGTCGGGCCTGCTCCCTGTGCCAGACCAGGCACAACCTGGTCTTTGGCGACGGCAATGAGCAGGCCGAAGTCATGCTTATCGGGGAGGGCCCAGGCGAGCAGGAGGACCTGAAGGGCATACCCTTTGTGGGGCCGGCGGGAAAACTTCTGGACAATATGCTGGAAATGATTGACCTGGACCGCAGGAAGGTGTATATTGCCAACATCGTCAAATGCCGCCCGCCCAGAAACCGGGACCCGCTGAACATCGAGCAGGAGGCCTGCCGCCCCTGGCTGGACAGGCAGCTGGCTCTGGTAAATCCGAAGATCATTGTCTGCCTGGGCCGTATCGCCGCCATGAGCCTTATAAGGGAGGACTTTCGCATAACCCGTGAACACGGCCAGTGGTTCGATGTGGGCGGCAGGCGCATCATGGCTACATATCATCCCTCGGCCCTGCTGCGGGATGTGGACAAGCGGCCCGAGGCCTTTATGGACCTCAGGGCCCTTAGAAAGGAAATAAAGGCTGTTTGCAGCCGCACGTATTGATTATGCTGGAATTTAAAACCCTCAGCCTTGAGGATAAAACCTGGGTGGACGAGCTGGTTAAAGAGGAGGGCTGCTTCAGCGCAGGCTACAGCTTCGGCACCATTTACATCTGGAACAGCAATTACCGGCACCTGGTGGCCCGCTTTGAAAATCGGATGATAGAAAAGCTGCGCTACAGTGATGAGCCCGCCTTTACAGCCCCCATTGGCAGCGGCAGTGTGCGGCCCGCCCTGGAGGCCCTGCTGGAATACTGTGACAGCCGCGGTCAGCGGCTCATGCTCCGGGGCGTCACCGAGAGGCAGATGGCCGCCATAGAGAAGGAATGCCCCGGCCGCTTTGAATACACGGAGGATGTGGACTTTGCCGACTATATCTACCGCGCGGAAAAGCTGGCCACCTACTCCGGCAAGTCCCTCCACAGTAAGAAGAATCATTGCAACCGTTTCGAGGCCGAGAACGATTGGGACTTCGTGCCTCTGACCAGGGAGCTCATCCCCGCCTGCATGGACATGATGGACCGCTGGACCGAGGAAAACGCCCAGCGGCTGCACAAGAGCATAGTCTACGAGCACGAAGCCCTGATGAAGAGCTTTGCCGCCTATGAAAAGCTGGGCTTTGAAGGCGGCGTCCTCCGCTCCGGCGGTAAGGTGGTGGGCTTCAGTATGGGCGAGTTCTGCCGAGCCGACTGCTTCGACGTGCATTTTGAGAAAGCCTACAGCGACATAAACGGGGCCTACCCCATGGTCTGCCGGGAATTTACCCGCATGCTCATGGCAAGGCACCCGGGGCTGGTCTATATGAACCGTGAGGATGACATGGGTCTGGAGTCCCTGCGCCGCTCCAAGCTATCCTACAGGCCGGAATTCATGGTGAGGAAATTTACTGCCAGGTGGATATATGACTGAGTACCTGCTGAGAGAGTATCGCCGGGAGGACATTCCCTGCCTCATAGAGCTGTGGCATCGGGTCTTCGGTGACCCAGAGAGCCTGATATCCGAGTTTCTGGTCCGCCTGCCCTCCTTCGGCACCGGCGCCGTGGCTGAGTACCGGGGCAAGGCAGTGGGCGCCGCCTACGCCATAGACGATATGTATATCCACGATTCCCTCGGCAGGGAGAGGCGCTGCGGCTATATCTATGCCGTGGCCGTCTCCCCGGAGCACAGGCACCAGGGGTTGGGCGAAGCTCTCAGCCAAAGGGCGGCGGAACTGAGCCGCCGGAGAGGCAGCCGTTTCCTCTGCACTCTTCCGGCAGAGGAAGCCCTCTATCCCTGGTATGAGAAGATCCTCGGCCTGGGCTGCGCCCTGCATCGCCGCTGCTTTTCGTCTGCGGCCTCTCCCCTGCTCCCCTGTCGTGAGCTGGAGGCCGATGAATACCTCTCCCGCCGGGAAAAGCTCCTGGAGGGCAGGCCCCATATGCGCCCCGGCCGGGAGCTCATGGACTTTGCCGCTTTCTTTTACCGCAGCTTTGGCGGCGGGCTCTATCTCTGCGGCGGCGGGATCTGCGCCGCCTATGGGGACAAAGAGCTGGTAATCAAAGAGCTCCTTGTGCCGGATTGCATTCTTCCCGGCGAGACGGCGGCCTCCCTGGCCGCCTTTCTGGGCCGGGAAGAAGCCCGATATTATCTCCCCTCCCCCGACGGTGAGATGTACATCTCCGCCCAGGAGGGCGAACTTCCGGCAGACCTGATATGGAACCTGAGTTTCGACTGATTTCATTTTACAATTATGAAACATTTTCTCGGTTTATTATGAAACATCTATGTCCTATCATAATAACTGTAAGTGACAGTTTTTCATCTTTTTCATTTTGTCCTCAACCATACAACGAAACGGAACGGTGAACCCGTTCCGTTTTGTTTTTACAATCTCAACGCCGCCGGGCCTGAAAAGGCGCCGGCGGCGTCACTTGTTCCATGTTTTAATTTTTCAGCTGAGGTTGCCGGTGGCATACATGGCTGCGGTAAGGGCCACCACCGGAGCCGTCTCACAGCGGAGAATACGCTCTCCCATGGAGCAGATGTGTAATCCCACTATCTTTGCCAGCTCCGCCTCGAAGGGCTGGAAGCCCCCTTCAGGCCCGGTGACTATGGCGGCGGTCTTCACATCCCGGTTTTTGTCCAGCACCTCGTTGAGGGCCTCCCGCTCTCCGGTCTCGTACATAAACAGGCCCAGCTCTTTCTTGTTGGCAATATCCAGCATGGCGGCAAAGTCCCCTGCCCAGCTCACCTGGGGAATTATGCCCCGTCCGGACTGTTTGGCGGCCTCCTCGGCTATGCGCTGCCAGCGCTCCAGCTTTTTCTCCGGAGTCTCCGGTTTTGCCACGCAGCGGCTGGAGTTGAAAAAGACTATCTCAAAGGCCCCGGCCTCCACGCACTTTTGGATTATATAGTCGGTCTTGTCGCCTTTGGGCAGGCCGCAGAGCATGGTCACCTGCACCGTGGGCTCGGCGGGGCAGGGCACGACCTCGATGACCTCCGCCTCTGCCTGCTCTTTATTTGCCTTCACCAGGCGGCATTTATAGTCGGTGCCCTTCCCGTCACATATTATCATATCCTCACCGGGACGCAGCCGGAGCACCCGCACGTGCTCGGCGTCCCGCCCCTTTATAACTGCCATGCCTCCCATAATGTTCGTGCCGGCCATGAAAAATCTAGGCATAATACCACCCCGGTTTAGTTTTCTCTTTAGATTATTGCATAATCCCCACATTTTTGCAAGAGCCATCATACAATGGAGCGTAAACTTTAAGGAAGGCGGTGAGAAAATTTGACCGACAGGGAGATAAGGCAGAGGCTGAAAAACTTCCAGGCCGTTTGGCAGCGGGTACAGGCGAGCAACAAAAAGCTGCCCGGCAGTGCAAAACTGATGCCGGGGAAAGGGCCCAAAAGCCGGGCAGTCCGTTTTGATGGGGATCTGCGCTGAGCTGCGTCGCTGCAAACGACAAATATCCCGGGTACTTTCCCCGGGATATTTTGATCATAAAAGCCTCGCAGTTTTTTTCGCCACAGCGAAAAAATAATTTAAATCGTTTTCCGCAGCGACATGCGCGTTGCGGAAAACACTTCTCACGGAGCAAAATATTAACTCTTACTCAAATCCGGAGCTCAACGCAGTGGGTCCGGGTTTGAAAGGAGCCGCAACGGAATGGATGAGCAGCACGGCCAAATGCATTATTTGCCGCTGCTGCGAAGAATATGGAGTTTGCGGCGACGCAGCGCAGTGCAAGCCCCCTTGTCCAAGAAGGCAAAGCCTTCTTGGACAAAGACACTGTCAATAGGCCACGCCCCAATAGATCATGGTCTTGGCGGGCTTGCCGCAGCAGGCACAGACCTCGCCCAGATTCTCCTGCTTAAAGGGGATGCAGCGGGAAGACATGCCCGCCTTCTCCTTCATATCCAGCTCGCACTGGAGGTCGCCGCACCACATGGTCTTTATAAAGCCGCCGTTTTTCTCCTGCAGCTCCTTGGCCTCCTCTATGGAGTGGGCCACATAGGTGTGCTCGTCCAGGTTGCGCTTGGCCTTGTCGTAGAGGCCCTGCTGCACTGCATCCAGGATCTCCGGCAGACGCTGGGTGACTTCCTCAAGCTTGACGGATATCTTCTCACCGTTATCCCGGCGCACAGCCATGCACACGCCGTTTTCGATATCTTTGGGCCCCAGCTCCACCCGGACGGGTACGCCCTTCATCTCATACTGGGCACATTTCCAGCCCAGGCTGTTGTCGCTGAGGTCGATCTTTGCCCGGATGCCTGCGGCCTTGATGGTCTCAAAGAGGGCCTGGGCCTTCTCCGTGACGCCTTCCTTGTGCTGGGCCACCGGTACCACCACCACCTGTATGGGAGCTATGCGGGGAGGCAGCACCAAGCCGTTGTTGTCGCCATGGGTCATGATGATGCCGCCTATTATGCGGGTAGACATGCCCCAGGAGGTCTGCATGGGGTACTTCTGCTTGTTGTCCTTATCGGTAAAGGTGATGTCGAACTGCCTAGCGAATCCGTCGCCGAAGAAGTGGCTGGTGCCGGACTGGAGAGCCTTCTTGTCGTGCATCATGCACTCGATGGTGTAGGTGTTCTCGGCTCCGGCAAACTTCTCCTTGTCGGTCTTGTTGCCCTTGATGACAGGCATGGCCAGGTAATTTTCACACACATCTGCATAGACTTCCAGCTGGTGGAGAGTCTCCGCCCTGGCCTCCTCCTCGGTTGCATGGAGGGTATGGCCCTCCTGCCAGAGAAATTCCCTGCCCCGCAGGAAGGGTCGGGTGGTCTTCTCCCAGCGCAGCACGCTGCACCACTGGTTATACAGCATGGGCAGATCGCGCCAGGAATGGACTACATGGCTCCAATGGTCGCAGAAAAGGGTCTCGCTGGTGGGGCGGATGCACAGCCGCTCCGGCAGCTCCTCGCTGCCGCCCACGGTGACCCAGGCGCACTCGGGGGCAAAGCCCTCCACATGGTCCTTCTCCTTCTGCAGCAGGCTCTCGGGGATGAGCATGGGCATGGACACGTTCTCATGTCCGTCCCGCTTGAACATCCCGTCCAGAATCTGCTGGATGTTCTCCCATATGGCATAGCCGTAGGGGCGCATGATGAAGCAGCCCTTTATCCCGGAATAGTCCACCAGCTCCGCCTTGGTGCACACGTCGGTGAACCACTGGGCGAAGTCCACCTCCATATCGGTTATCTGTTCAACTTTCTTTTCTTTTGCCATGGTTTTACCTCTCTTTTCGCCAGGGCCCTTGCCCCGTCGTATTTGCGGCAGACCGCACTTGAATATTTTACCTTCCGCCTTTCTCCTTGTCAATAGTGCCAGGGGATTTTGCCTTTGGCCTTCTTCCTGTATTTCCCAGTTGAATGGAGTGCCCGTCCTTACATATATGCCGCTCCCCCCACAATGGCTTAATTTTGACTGAATCCCGGCCGGTTTTGTCGCCCTTCGACAAAAGTTCCCTGTTTTTTTCTTGACCTTCAGCCCCACAGCCGCTATAATATCTGTGATTGTTGACACCTTTGGAGGTGAAAGTTATTAACAAGCAGAAATTTCTTGCCGAGCTGGGCAGACTGCTGACCTTCATGTACGAGGAGGACAGGCAGACAGCCCTGGCAATGTACAGCAAGATGTTCGACGATGCGGTGGATGAACAGGCGCTGCTGCAGTTTCTGGTCTCCCCCACCCGGCAGGCTGTTGTGCTGGCCCGTTCCTATGACGCCAAGGAGCGCAAGCTCCAGGTACATACCCAGACTCGGGAAGAGGAGCCCGACTACAGCGACTATGACGGTCAGTTCCCTCCCTTCATTCTGGCAATAGACGATTTGCAGCAGGATGCAGCTGCCCGGGGCATCTTTGCCCCCCTTGAGGAGCAGCCCGCCGTAGACGAAGATCAGTTCTCCCTCTTTGACGATGTTGCATCCCAAGAGGCTCCCGCACAGGAAAGTGCGCCCGCCTCAGCTCCTCAGGTTATCAGCCCTGCTCCGCCGGCTTATCAGGAGAGTGAGGCTCCCCTGCCGGAGGATGACAATGCCCCCGCAAAGGACTCCGTGTCTGAGTTTGCCGATGCGGTGGACGCTTTCCTGGCAGACTTTGCCATTGCCGACGGTGAGCTGGTGCCCAACCGCAATGACCGCCCGGAGCCCCCGGCCGAAGAGCCGGATGGCCCGGTGTTTGACGACCAGCCCTTCCAGCTGGACAGGCTCCCCGGCCAGGAGAATATCAGCCCGCCGGAGCCCTCCCGGGACGGCGGTGAGCAGCTGTCCCTCGAGCCGGCTCCCATGCCTGAGGAGGATGAACTGCCTCAGGCAGAAGAGGAAGAGGAACAGATAGCCACCGTGCGCAAGGCCAGGGTCTTCCCCCTCATCCTCTACATCATCGTGTCCATCCCCATCACCCTGCTGGGGGTGGCCCTGCTGCTCATCCCCACCTTGCTGTGGCTGAGTCTGGCAGTGACCTTTGTCTCCGCCGGTGTCCTGGTGCTGACGGCAGCCTTTGCCGGCTTTACTATCTTTGCCGATCTGATGATCATCCTGGGCCTTGCAGTTATTCTGCTGGCCATCGGACTGCTGTTCACATGGCTGTTCATCTGGTTTATCGGCGGGGCCATTGCCGGGCTTATCCGGGGTGTGTGTCACCTGGGAGGCAAATGGTGCTATAAGGAGGTGGCTGTCCGGTGAAAAGCGGTTGGAAAATAATTCTCCTGGTGGTGCTCATCGCCCTTATGCTGGGAGCCGTATGCATAGGTGTAGGTGCCATGACCGGGGCGGACTTCACCCGCATCTGGGCCACTCTGGACGACAGATACCACGTAGACATGTACTGGCAATATATAACCGAGGTCTGGGCCCTGCTCCAGACGGAGCTAATGTAAAATCCATTCAGGCGTATATCACGTTGCCGCGATATGCGCCTGATTTTTTTGTCCGATCTTATTCCCCCATTGCCTTTTAAAACTGTTGCTAAAGGCCAATATTTGGCGTATAATGTGTTGTCAACGCTTCTTGGGAGAGACATGCCATGAGAGAATTTCTGAAAAAATATTTCATGCCGGCCCTGATGTTTATTATCGTGGCCGCCGTTTGCCTCATGTTCAGCTGCCGCAAAAGCGGCATGTTTATTGACGAGATATATACCTACGGCCTCTCCAACAGCAGCTACGCCCCCTATATAACCGATGTGAAGGGCGGCAGCGCCCTGGGACAGGTCATCACCCGGGAAGAGCTTTTCGACTATGTCTCCGTCACTGAGGGCGAGGGTTTTGACTTTGGCTCCGTGTACTACAACCAGACCCAGGATGTACACCCGCCTCTCTATTACTGGCTGTTCAACATGGTGTGCTCACTGTTTCCTGACACCTTCACCAAGTGGACGGGCCTGGGCTTGGATTTCATCATATACATGCTCACCCTGCTGTGCCTCTACAAGCTGCTGATGCGGCTCTTTTCCAGCCGGGATATCGCCTCGGCGGGGGTGATCCTCTACGGGCTCTGCCTGCTGGGCATGTCCACCATGCTGATGATACGCATGTATGTGCTGCTGACTCTCCTGTCGGTGCTGCTGGCATACCTGGTGGTCCGGCTGATGGAGCGGTTCAATCCCCGGCTCTGCCCCCTTATCGCCCTGACCATCCTGGCCGGGCTCATGACCCAGTACTACTTCGTGTTCTATGCTTTCTTCCTCTGCGCCGCCTATGTGCTCTATGCCCTGATAAAGAGACAGTACCGCGCCCTTCTGTGGTTCATCCCCTGGGCCCTGGCGGGAGCCCTTTGCCTGCTGCTGGTATTCCCCCAGTGCATTGACCAGCTCTTTGCAGACAAGCTGGTCTCCGGCGGCAATGCTATGGATAACCTGGGGGATATCTCCCAGTCCCCCCAGCGGCTGCTGTATTATTTTGCCGAGGCCCGCCATGGTCTGAAGGCCGCCATATATGTGACTCTCATTGCCCTCATCGCTCTGGCTCTGCTGTTTAAGAACTTCCGGGCAGCGGCAAGGGAGGGCAAGCTCCGTCCGGAGGCCCTGGTGATTATTCTGCCCGCTTTTGTTGTGTTCCCGGTGGTGGCCATAATCTCCCCGGTCACGGACCAGAGATATATTTACAATATAATCCCCTTTTTCATCGCAGCAGTATGCCTGTTGCTGTACTGGCTGGATGTGAGCCTGCCCGCTCTGAAACGGCCCTTTTTCTGGAGGAAAGCGGCACTGCTGTTTATCTGCGCCCTGGCGCTGTGGGAGGCCCGCTGTGCTCCTCCCCAGTACCTCTATCCAGAGTACGTGGAATATGACGCTCTGGTGGAGCAGCACGCCGACGAGCCCTGCGTCTATTTTACCGACGATTATTTTGCCCCCATCACCCAAGACCTTTTGCAGCTCATGCATTTTGAAAACTTCTATGTCACCAATGACCGGGGCTGTGCCGACATGCTGGACTATCTGGGCGGCAGTGACAGCTTCGTGGCATATATAGACATCAGCGAGTACTGGTCCAGCGGCTATAAGCCGGAGGAAATCCTGGCTCTGATAGCCGGTGAAACCGACTATGATGAGGCCCAGCTCCTGTACCAGAACGGCCTCTCCGCAACCTATGTTATCTCAAAGTGAGGAACCCTTATGCTTTCTGTTATTCTTCCATCTTACAATGAGGAAAAAATGATCCCCATCGCGGCGGAGCGCCTGACCTCCCTCCTCGACAGTGCAGGTATAGACCATGAGCTGCTCTTCGTGGATGACGGCTCCAAGGACTCCACCTGGCAGATGATAGAGCAGGCCGCCGATACAAACCCTCACGTGCGTGGCATACATTTCAGCCGGAATTTCGGCAAGGAATCGGCCATGTTTGCCGGGCTGGAAAAGGCCCGGGGCGACTGCTGCGCCGTCATTGACTGCGATCTCCAGCACCCCCCGGAGAAACTTGTGGAGATGTACCGGCTCTGGGAACAGGGTTACGAGGTGATTGAGGGCATCAAGGAGGACAGGGGCGAAGAGAGCTCCTTCCACCGTTTTGCCGCCAACAGCTTCTATGGCCTTATCAGCAAGGCCACCGGCATGGACATGTCCTCATCCTCGGACTTCAAGCTCCTGGACCGGAAAGTGGTGGACACCCTCAACGCCATGCCCGAGAGGAACGTCTTCTTCCGGGCCCTGTCCTATTGGGTGGGCTATCGCCAGGCCAGCGTCAGCTATCGGGTGCAGGAGCGCACCGCAGGAGAGAGCAAGTGGTCCACCCGTTCCCTCATCAAGTACGCCCTCACCAACATCTCCTCCTTCTCCTCCGCACCGCTGCATATAGTCACGGTTTTGGGATTTATAATGCTGGCGGTGGCTGTGGTTCTTGGAGTGACGGCCCTGGTACAGAAGATCTCCGGCGTAGCCCTGGGCGGCTTTACCACCGTAATACTTCTGCTGCTGTTTTCCAGCAGCCTTATGATGATAAGCCTGGGTATCATCGGCTACTACATTGCCCGCATCTATGACGAGATCAAAGGGCGTCCCCGCTACATCGTCTCCAAAACCTGCGGAGAAAGGGAGGAAAAAGCATGACTGAGAAAATCAGGGAACTGTGCATAAAATACCGGGAAATAATAATTTACCTCATTGTTGGCGTGATGACCACCATATTCTCCTGGTTTGCCTGCTGGGTGGCCAAGTTCTTCCTGGACCCCACGGACGCCATGCAGAACAACATTATCAACACTATCGGATGGGTGGCCGGCGTGTGCTTTGCCTATCCTCTTAACAGGAAGTGGGTCTTCCGCAGCGTGAATCCCCACATTTTCCGGGAGTTCTTTGAGTTTGCCGCCTCGCGCCTCTCCACCTGGGCCCTGGAGCTTGTCATCATGATGGTGACGGTGAACCTGCTGCACATGAGCTACTGGATAGCCAAGATATTCATCGCCGCTGTGCTGGTGACCATTCTGAACTATGTTTTCAGCAAGCTCTGGATCTTCAACAAAAAGAAAAAGACCTGAGCCTCGACTCAACAAGTTCAATAAACACCGGCTCCCGTGAGTCACTTCACGGGAGCCGGTGTTTATTGCTTTTACTGACGGCATGCCGTCTCCACTGTACAGGCTCAGTTATTCCCCGCCTTGGGCCTTCAGCTTTTCCATGGCCCGCACAAAGGCAGGATGGTCGGCAATTTCCTTGAGCTGTTCATCCTCCAGGAGCCTCTCGCTTATAAAGCTCAGAGCCTCTCTGGACGTGGCTTTCATTCCTTCAGTCGTTTTAATCTCCAATCCTGGGGCAAACAGATCCGCATCCGGCCGCACTGCCTCCCCGGTGAGCTTTTCAACATATTCTTCAAAGGACTCCGCCGCCCTGGCTTTCTCACCCCGGCGCAGCCAGGGCTCAATCATAAGTCCCTGGCCAGAATCCAGAAAACCGAAGGTTTTTGCCAGCAGGCTGTAGGCCTCCGCCGCCTTCTCGCAGCGTTCAAAGCTCCCCTCCAGCTCCGGCAGCACCAAGTTGATAAGACATCCCAGGGCGTGGGTTATAGAGCTATACAGGCTGCGCTGGGTGATTTTCAGGGCCTCCTGAGCCTTGCCATGCCTCAGATAGAGCTGCACCCATATGCCTGTGGGATCGGCGCTGTGCTCCGGCAGTTCCTTCAGCAGGCTCTCGGCCCTGTCCAGCTCTCCCTCCATAATGGCCAGGCTGGCCAGCATCATGGCGCTCTCCTGCCGGTAGGCTCCGCTGCCGGAGCGAGGGAGCTGCTCCATCAGCTCCCTCTTGCGCCTGCGCCAGGCCAGAAGCTTTTCCTTCCCGGCCCAGGGGAAAATTATGGCAAAGCTGTCATAGCTCATGGCGGCATTGAATTTCAAAGCCTGGCTGTTGGGATAGCGGTGCAGCAGTTCGCTGAGCCGCGCCTCTCCTGCGGCTTCACGTTCTTCGGCAGAACCCTGGCCCGTGAGCAGGGCAAAGACTCCGCCTATCTGCTCCTTGACCTCCTCGTCGGTCAGCTCCTCATGGAAGCTGAGCAGGCTGTCCACATTGGTATCCAGGGCTCTGGCCAGAGGACAGAGTATGCTGATATCCGGGTATGAGCTGCCGGTCTCCCACTTGCTCACCGCCGGGGCAGATATCCCCAGCATATCCGCCAGCTGCTCCTGGGTCAGTCCCTTTGCCTTGCGTAAGGCGGCTATATTACCGCCTATCTCATTTTGACCGAAGTCCATAGCCATGCCCCCTGTTCCATTTTTCCGTTCCGATAACATTGTAAACCAGGTCCCTGCCCGGCACAAGAGAGGCGTCTTCAAGGCCCGGGCAGATTTTCTTAACCAACAGTCAAGTAGTGGAAAGGGCTGTCGCCCGAAAAAAGCAGAAAAAAACTGAGCCCTCCTGGGCAGACACGGCATTTAATCCAAGTCTGCAAACAGGGGGGCTCATTTTCCGGAGGCAGTGCCTCACTTCCCGGCGGCCATTTTGTAGGCAAAAACAATCATCAGCAGGCTCAGTGAGGCGGCGGTACCCACCAGGGCCGCCTCGAAGCTGAAGGGCAGCACATTTCTCAGCAGGAACACCGACCCCAGGGCAACCACATCTACCACAAGGCGCAGAGCATTGGATAAAAGCATGGCCTTGTCGCTGGCCTTGTCCAGCGCTTTTTTGGTTATATAACCGTTGAGCAGGGCAGCCAGAGCGCCCCAAACCAGGCCCGCCAGGGCGCCTATAAGATATTTCATGGCACACACTCCAAAAAAATATTTCAACAAATTCTACCACAGTATCCAGCCTTTGCCAAGGCTTTTATGGCTGTTTGTACAGCATTTGCCTGGGTTATTATATGGCGCGTCGGAGATAATAAAAGCGTAAAGCTTTACGAAAAAACTAGAAAGGAAACGAAAAATGAGCCCCAAAGAACTGCTCTATATTGAAGACGCCCTCGGACACACCCAGTTTCTCATAAGCCAGTGCCGCAGCGCGGCAAGCCAGCTCACAGACCCCGCATTGAGACAGCAGGCCCAGCAGCTGGTAAACAGCAACCAGAAGCTTTTCAATGAATTTTACAATCTGGTATAAGGAGGAAGACACATGAACGACAGACAGATCATGGAGGGTATACTCCTCACCACCAAAGGCGTGTGCGACCTGTATATGCACGGCACCATAGAGTCCGCCACTCCCAATGTACACCAGACCTTCAGCACCGCCCTTAACGATGCCATCAATATGCAAAACGGCATATATCAGCAGATGTCCGCTCACGGCTGGTATCCCAAGGAGCAGGCCGAGCAGCAGAAGCTGTGCCAGGTAAAGCAGAAATTTTCCTGTACCCAGTAAGCTTCGCGGCTGAAACCTCCGGCTTTCCAACGCCTCCCATCCGGAGGCGTTTTTCTTTTTCCCTGTCTTAATTATTTTTAAGCCTCCTTAAGCAAAGCTTAAAGGCGCAAAGATCTTTACCATGCTATACTGTGGCCGTTAAAAAATATCAGGAGGAAAAAATATGAACTTTAAAACGAAAAAAATTCTGTGCCTGCTGCTGGCTCTGGGCCTCACCCTGGCTCTGGGTGCCTGCGGCAAGTCTTCGGTCTCCGGCGGAAAAGCTCCGGGGAACAGTGCCACCCCCGAATTTACATACAGCGCCCAGTTTAAAAGCCTGCCTGTACCCAAGGTAAAGAGCTTCAACCCCGCCATACTCACCGACACCGGCTTTTACTATAACTACATGGAGAAGTCCGGGGAGCGCCCCATCCCCCAGGGGCTGAGTCTGGAATATGAAGGCCAGTACGATATTCTGCAGCCCCGCATAGCTTTCTGCGATTTTGACGGCAATATTAAAGCTCTGGAGGGCTACAACCCTAACCTGGCGGAAGCAGACTACCACGACAGGCGGGACTATACATCCACCACCAATATCTGTAAGCTGTTGATGAATCCGCAGGGGAATCTGGTAGTTTTGGAAAACATCTACCGCTCCTGGTCGGATGCCCCGGATAATGTCAAAGCCGACGACCCGGAATACTATGACAGCCTAATCACCGATAACATCTACTATGTCCAGGTGCTGGACAGCAGCAGCGGCGCTGCCTTAAGTTCAAGTATGCTGGAGCTGGACGATCCCGACAGCTTGTCCCCCTATAACGCCCATCTGGACGACAAGGGCAACATTCTCCTATCCACTCAGTCCGGCAGCCTGGAAGCCTTCTCCATGGACGGCAAGCCAGCCTACAAAATAGAATTCAATGGCTATATATATTCCATGTTTACCCTTAAAAACGGCCAGACCGGAGTATTGCTATACGACATGGATGAGCCGGATTTCAACAAGGCCACGGCCATCCACGTGATAGACAGCGACAAGGGAAGCTTCCAGCCGGACAGCTATCCTCTGGATTCCACCGATATCCTCCCCGGCGGAGGCGAATACGATGCCTACTATACCAGCGGAGGCTATCTCTGCGGCTACAACCTGGGAGATGAGAAGGGACAACCGCTCTTCAAGTGGACCGGCTGCGATGTGAATGACAACTTCGTACGGCTCGTTCAGGTCGGCTCCGACGGTGTAGTTCACGGCCTCTCCCTTGACGATAATGAAGATGATTCCGCGAGCACTGAGTACTTCTCCATAGCCAAAATCCCCTATTCCGCAGCTCCTAAAAAGACCGTGCTGAACATGGCTGTAATGTATGTGGACTACAGCACTCAGGATGCCGTCATAAAATTCAATCGCTCCCACGACAACGCGCGCATCGAGCTTATTGACTATTCCGAGTACAACAACGAAAAAGACTGGTCTGCTGGGCTCACCAAGCTGACCACCGAGATAATGGCGGGAAACATGCCGGATATCATCTTCCTATCCCCGCAGATACCATACCGCCAGCTGGCGGCCAAGGGCCTGCTGGAAGACCTCTACCCCTATATTCAGGCCGACAGCAGCTTTGACCTGGAGGACTTTTTCCCCAACGTTTTCTCTGCCCTTGAGACAAACGGAAAGCTTTGCGCCGTCTGCTCCGGCTTCTCCGTGCAGACCGTAGTGGGTGCCAGCTCCGTGGTGGGCGACAAACCGGGCTGGACTTACGACGACTATTATGCAGCCCTGGCAGCCATGCCCGAGGGCTGCGAGGGCTTTGATGTGGGCACCAACCGTCAAGGTATGCTCTCTACCTGTCTCGGCCTGGACATGGCCAAATTTGTGGATTGGGGTACGGGCAGCTGCAATTTCGACAGCAGCGACTTTATCAAGCTGCTGGAGTTTTCCAGGCAATTCCCAGACAAATCCTACTTTGACAACTATGAATACAGTGACGACGACAATTCATCCACACGTATATCCCAGGGCAAACAGATGCTCACCACCGCCTCCTTCACCAGTACCGATTACATGCTCTATGACCTGGATAAAATGTTCGGAGGCAGCGCCATCTGTATAGGCTATCCCACCAGCAGCGGCGTAGGCAGTTTTCTGTCAATGGGCGACAGCTACGCCATGAGCAGCAGCTGCAAGGATAAGGACGCCGCCTGGCAGTTCCTGCGCACTTTCCTCACTGAGGAGCATCAGGCAAAGGGCAGCTATCTCCCTACCAACATGAACGCTTTCAACAGGCAGCTGGAAAATGCTATGGAAATCAAGTACCAAAAGGATGCCAACGGCAACTACATTCTGGATGAAAACGGCGAGCGCAAACCCATTGCCATCGGCATGTTCTCTGACGGCATAAACATCTATGAGATCTATGCCGTCTCTCCCCATCAGGCGGAGCAGCTGAGAGAGGTAATCAACACTTCCACAAAGCTGATGGACAATGACCAGAGCATAACCGACATTGTCCTGGAGCAGGCGGCCGCCTACTTTGCAGGGCAAAAGAGCGCCGAGGAAGTGGCCAGGCTCATCCAGAGCAAGGTCAACATCTACATAAACGAACAGCGCTGAGCTGATTTTTAGCCATATCCGGATTCCAAAACTCATCCGTATTATAAAATATTCTTCGGGAAACCTTCCCGGAGGATATTTGAGACTGGCAAAAAAGCCTCGCAGAGTTTTTTCGCCGCAGCGAAAAAATAAATTCAATCGTTTTCTGCGGCGACATGTGCGTCGCAGAAAACACTTCTCACGGAGCGGAGTGTCGACTTGTACGCCTCCGGCGTACAACCGAGGCATGGAGCGCAGTGCAAGCCCTTTTGTCAAAGAAGGCCATGCCTTCTTTGACAAGCTGAAATATTCTTCGGGAAGGTTTCCCGAAGAATATATATTGCCAAGTTTTTTAATGTAATCTTAAGCAATCCTTAAAAGTATTCCGCCATATCCTGTGCTATACTGTGGCCGATGAAAAATCTCAGGAGGAACATCAATGAAATCCAATGTGAAAAAAATTCTGTCACTGCTTCTGGTACTGAGCCTGGTTCTGGCTCTCTGTGCCTGCGGCAAATCTGAGGGTGCCGGGGACAAAGGCTCCGACACCTCGGCTTCCCCGGAGGCCACGCCGGAATTTGCCTACGTCTCCGACTTCAAGAAACTGGAGCTGACCGGGAAAAGCGCCGCCCCGGCTGCCCTGACCGACGAGGGCTTTTATTACTACTACATGGAAAAAGTTGGCGAGCGCCCTGTCCCCCAGGGGCAGAAGCCGGAGTACGAGGGTCAATTCGACATTCTGGAGCCCCGCATTGCCTTCAGCGATTTTGAGGGCAAAGTCACCCAGCTTGACGCCTACGTACCCACCCAGGCCGATATAGACGGCGATGGGCTGAGAGATTTCCAGTCCAGCACCAGCATATACAAACTGCTGCTGAATGGGGACGGCAACCTTGTGGTTCTGGAAAACGTATACTGCTCCTGGTCCGAGGCCGGGGAGGAAGTGAAGGCTGACGATCCGGAATACTATAACAGTATCTCCTCAGACAACAGCTATTACATTCAGGTGCTGGATAAAACCGGCGCACAGCTCAGCTCCTGCAAGCTGGCAGTGGATGACCCGGACAAGCTTGAATCCTATTATGCCGTGCTGGACGACAAGGGCAATCTGCTCCTGCCCGGCCGGGAAGGCGGCGTTCTGGCCTTCTCCATGGATGGACAGCCGGCCTACACCATCGAGTTCAACGGCTATGTATACTCCATGTTCAATCTGAAGGACGGCAGGGCCGGCGTCTACTGCTACAACATGGACGAGCCGGATTATAACAAGGCCATGGCCCTGCATGTGGTGGACAGCGACAAGGGGGAATTCCTGCCGGAGCAATACCCTCTGGATTCCTTTGAGTTCATCTCCGGCGGCGGGGATTATGACGCCTATTATACCAGCAGCGGTCAGATCTATGGCTATAACCTGGGGGACGAGAAGGGTCAGCCCCTCTTTAGCTGGACTGGCTGCGACATAAACAACAACTTCATTCAGCTCGCCAAAACCACCGAGGATGGCCGCATCCTGGGTCTCACCGGCCAGTGGGATGAGTCTGGGGACACCATGGCCTATGAATTCTTCACCGTTTCCCAGGTGCCCTATGATTCTTTGCCCCAAAAGACCCAGTTGAGCATGGCTGTGCTGTATCTTGACGTCAACACTCAGAACGCCGTCATTGACTTCAACCGTTCCCATGACAATGTGCGCATAGAGATAAAGGACTACTCCCAGTACAACAATGAAAAGGACTGGTCCGCCGGGCTGACCAAGCTCACCACTGAGATCATGGCCGGGAACATGCCGGACATCATCTCAGTCTCCGAGCAGATACCCTACCGGCAGCTGGCTGCCAAGGGCCTGCTGGAGGACCTGTACCCCTACATGGAGGCCGACGGCAGCTTCAATAAAGATGACTTCTTCCCCAACGTGCTCTCCGCCCTGGAGGTGGACGGCAAGCTTTACACTGCCTGCGCAGGTTTTACAGTGCAGACCGTGGCAGGGGCCAGCTCCGTGGTGGGGGATACCCCGGGCTGGACCTATGACGACTACTATGCGGCCCTGGCCACCATGCCCGAGGGCTGCGAGGGCTTTGACATCGGTTTTGACCAGGAGACCATGCTGACGGTATCCCTGGCCCTGGATATGACCGACTTTGTGGACTGGGGCAGCGGCACCTGCAATTTTGACAGCCAGGACTTCATCGACATGCTGGAATTTGCAAACCAGTTCCCCTCCAAGTCCTACTATGAAAACTATGAGTACAGCGCCGACGACAGCGCCGCCAACCGCATCGCCCAGGGCAAGCAGATGCTGACTATGGCAACCTTCACCAGTACCGATTTCATTCTCTACGACTTTGACAAGATGTTCGGCGGCAGTTCCACCTGCATAGGCTTCCCCACAAACAACGGTGTGGGCAACATCATGACCATGGGCGAGAGCTACGCCATGAGCAGCAGCTGCCGTGACAAGGACGCCGCCTGGCAGTTCCTGCGCACTTTCCTCACCGAGGAGTACCAGCTCAAGGGCAGCTACCTGCCCACCAACACGAAGGCCTTTGACAAGCAGCTGGAAAAGGCCATGGAGACTGAGTACCAGAAGGACGGCAACGGCAACTATGTTCTGGACGAAAACGGCGAGCGTATTCCCGTGGCCCTTGGCATGGCCTCCGACGGCATAAACACCTATGAGATCTATGCCACCAGTCCCCGCCAGGCCGAGCAGCTGCGGGAGGTCATCGAGACCTCCACCAAAATGATGGACTACGACCAGAGCATAATCGACATAGTGCTGGAGGAGGCCGCCGCCTACTTCGCCGGACAGAAGAGCGCCGCGGATGTGGCAAAGCTCATCCAGAGCAAGGCCAATATCTATATCAACGAGCAGCGCTAAAGCGGCGGCGTGAGCCCGCTTCCGGCCAATTAATCCTTCAGCCCCTCGCCAAAAACGGCGAGGGGCTGAATCTGTTTTTTCGTTCATTCAAAGGTAAGCCAGTCGTCATCGCTTGGTGTGGGCAGGGGCTTCGTTATAGGCGTTGTGGTCACTTGGGGCATTTCGGTCTGAGCCGGCTGCTGCACTTCCGGTTCAGGCTCGGGTTCCGCCGCCAGCTCCACAGGCTGTTCCTGGGCCGGTGCGCTCTGCTGACTGCCCAGCTGGTAGTAATATGCCCCGTTCAGGACCGTGGTGCAGCAGGCAGCCCCGTTGTGGAGGTAAACCACATCCAGGTTTCCCTCGCTTACCGGGGTGGTGTAGGGATTTATGGTGCTGTTTATCAGGTCTATCCAGTTATACAAATCCAGGAAGGTATAACTCAGCTGCTGTACGTCCTGAGGCGTGTTTGGAGCGGTATAGAAGTTGATGTCCTCGGTATTGCACATGAGGGCCTGGCGTATAAAATAGGCGATGTTGGCGGCAGTCAGGTTGGTGTCCATGCTCTCGGCCAGTATCTTGGACACCTTTCCTATATTGGGGATGTTTCCAAGACTTATGAACTGCTCCGCCACCGCCTTGAGGAACTGGTGCTGTACCTCTATACGTTCCAAGTCTCCGTTCACATAGCCGTCCCTGTAGCGGCACAGGCCCATGGCCTCATAACCGTCCAGCAGTTGGTAGCCGGGCTGAAGGTGTATCACCGGCCCGTCGTCATAGTTCATCTCGAAGGGTACGTCAAAGTACACTCCCCCCATCACGTCCACTACCTCAATGATGGACTCCAGATCCGCCACGGCATAGCAGTCCACATCAAAGCCTATGAGCTTTTTCACATGGCTGCGCAGGGCATCAATTCCGTTGCCGCCGTTGTTTTTGGAACCCCAGTACACGCTGTTGAGCTTGCGGTTGTCCCACTCCACATTGATGATGGTGTCCCTGGGTATGCTGACAAAGTCCATGGTATGGCGTACCGTGTCTATCTTTCCTACCATGATAGTGTCGGTATTGCCTGTACCGTCGTCGTTGCCCGCCAGCAGTATTGTATATACCCCGTCCTTGCGCTGGGTATCAAAGGGTGTTCCCTTGTCCTCCTGGGCAGTGGTGCGGGCCGTGGCCTGGGGGCTGGCCTCCGGCTCGGCCACAATGGCCCCCGGCTCTACCTCCGGCGCCCGCTCCCACAGCAGGTATCCCCCCACAACCAGGGCTGCCGTGAGAGCCAGTGCCCCCAGGGATATACCGGCAATCTTCAGAATTTTCTTTTTGTCCCTCATAATTGTCTCCGTTCTGCCGTCCGAAAAGGGGCGGCTAAGTACATAGTTTCAGAGAAAATTATTGCCCGGGGCAGGGAAATATATACAAAATAAAACTCTCTTTGCCGGGTTTTGATTCAATGCAATAAGAAGCTGCCGGTAAAGCCCTTTTCTTTTTTCAGCATTAAGCCCTGCCTTTATTTATCGTCTAAAGGCAGGGCTCAATTCTTTATGTTTTTCTATGCCGGTTCCGCCCGGCTGTCGTCTCAGCCTCAGTCTTCCGGGACGCCGTCAGGCTTCGTCTCCTCAGCTGCAGCCTGCTGTTTTTTCTTCTTCAGTCTGCGGCCTGCTATCAGAGCCGCCGCAGCCACAATCAATGCGCCGCCGCCTATGAACCAGGCGCTGTTGAGCTGTCGTGGCATTTCCACTGCGCAGAAGACCACCGGACTGCCCTCCGCCTGGAACACCAGGTAGCTGCCGCTGCTGACGGTGCTGAGCTTGCTCCACTGGCCCTCACTGTAGCCGTACAGCTCAATGTAGCTCCACTTTTCCTGGGGCTCCGGAGTCAGATAGTGGACGGAATAGTTCTCATCCCCGCTGCCGTTTTCTATACTAAGAGCCCACTTTTCCCGCAGGCTGCCCTCATCCAGCGCCGGTCCGTCGCCGGTAAACTCTCTGAGGCTCAGCTTGCCGCTGCTGTCAAAGTTTCCTTCCACCAGAACAAGGGCCTTATCCCCGCCTTGGGGGTCATCCACAGCCAGAGTGCCCTGGCGGTAGCTGTACACCGCTTCCACGGTGTCGCTGAAGTAGAGGCAGGAATAGCCATAGTCCGCCCATTTACCGGTATACCCCGGTTTCTCCGGTACGGCGGGCAGCTGGCTCTCATCTATGCTGCCGCCGTAATCAAAGGGCAGTTCCGCAACCAGTTCCCCATCAGCCACGAAGCTTATTTTCAGCTCCCCGAATTCCGAAGGCAATCCTTCCGTCTTCAGCAGGCTTTCGTAGTCCAGAGCCTGGGCCTTGCCCTCATAACTGATACCGTCCACTGCGCCCAGGCTGGGATGGGAATACACATTGTTTTCCACCAAGCCGGCACTCATATCCGCCCAGCCCGCAATGGCGCCGCAGCAGGCCGTCACGTCTCCCGGAGATACGAGGCTGGCACAGTCTCTAATCTCCGTGCCGAAGCCCGCGATTCCCCCTACATATTCCTGGCCGTTGAGGCTGCCCATGGCGTAGCAGTTCCTTATGAGGCACAGGGATTTGCCTACTATACCACCAACACAGCTGCCCTCGCTGCTGCTCACTGAGCCGTAGTCCTGGCAGTATTCCGCCAAGCCCACCTGGCATTGACCGGCAATGCCTCCCGCATTGTCTTTCTTTGCCAGGATGTCACCGTAATTTATGTTTTCGCTGGAGATACACTTGGACTGGTAAGTGCTGCTTATCACATTTGAAGCGGTAAACACGCTCATGAGCTCATTTTCCAGATCGAACTCATATTCTATGCCCATGTCCCCGGCAATGCCGCCCACATTGTTGTCCCCTTCCACATTCCCCCGGTTTATGCAGAGCTTCACCCTGCCCAGGGTGCTGTCCTTGGGCTCCTTGGCAGACACGTCATCATATATATTTATCTCTTTCTCGCCGCTGAGGGTATTGGCCATCATTATAAGCACCTTGGACAGCTGATAGCTTACTGCGCTGAGATCGTTTTTTACGGAGTCGGCAGTAGCCCCCAGCATCTCGTTAAAGTACTGAGCATCGGCAGCCATTCTGTCCAGGTTTTCCCGCAATGCGTCGGAATCCATAGGAAGATCGGGGATCAGGTCTCCCAGGCCCGTGTCGGTGCCTGTGCCCGTGTCTGTACCAGTGTCGGTGCCTGTGCCCGGCTCCAGAGCGCTGAGCAATACTATGCCCCCGGACGAGCTGTTATGGGACATTGTCTCGGCACTGCTCTCCCCCTCAGGGAGTATGTCTGAATTCTCCTCCGCCGTAGCAGGTGCAGCACCCATGTCGTTGCCGGAGTCACTGCCTGCGACGGGGCCAGTGCCCGTGCCGGGGTCTGTGCCCGTACCCGGGTCTGTGCCCGTACCGGGGTCTGTGCCCGTACCGGGGTCTGTGCCTGTACTAGGGTCTGTGCCTGTGCCCGGGTCTGTGCCTGTGCCGGGGTCTGTGCCCGTGCCGGGGTCTGTGCCCGTGCCGGGATCCGGCCATAAGTTGCCCCAATCGTTGAATATTATATCCTCTATGGTCTGGCCCGCCGTATTGCTGATATTTGCCAGAGCATACCGCACTTCATCCCCCAGGTATCCGGCGTTGGCCACCAGATTGCTTATCATGGCTTGCAAGGTCCTTATCTCGTCTGCCAGGGAGGCCGAGGCCAGGAGCTTCAGATAGGGCTCCATCTGGCCCACAATGCCCCCCACGTCCTTGCGGCCATATACGTCTCCCATATTGGAGCAGCTTGTTATATGTCCGCTCTGGCGTCCGGCAATACCGCCCACATTATAGCCGTAATGGGGATAGCCTACAGTCGCCAGATTCATGCAGCCATCCACCAGGCCGGTGGTATAACCCACGATCCCGCCGCTGTCGGAGACCACATCGGTGTCCTCGGCCCCGGTGAGAGTCATTCCCTCTACGTTAAGTTTGTCGATCTCCAGGCCGCCGGGGGATATTCCGGTATTCACCTCGGCCCGGTTTTCGCAATCGGCTATGGTACCGGAGCTGAATCCGGCGATGCCTCCGGTGAAACGCTTGCCGCTGACACTGCCCTGGGTACTGCAATTTGTTATGCTGCCGTAGTTTTCACCGGCGATGCCGCCCACATAGTTCAGTCCGGCGACCTTGCCGTCAAAACTGCAATTGTCTATGCTGCCGTAGCTGGTGCCCACCAGGCCGCCCACCTGGCAGCGGCTGTTGTCCGGTTCCACCCGGCCCTCAAGGTTCAGGTTGCTGATGCTGCCCTCTGCCTGGAGGTAGCGGAAAAAGCCCTGATGAGAGCCGTCGGTAGCCAGCACGAAATTACTTATGGTGTAGCCGCCGCCGTCAAAACTGCCGCTGAAGCTGGGTATGGGGTCAAAGGCTCTGCCCTCCAGATCCAGATCACAGTCCAGTTGAACCTTCAGGCCCGCGGAATATTCCACCAAGGTGCAGTCCCTGGCAAAGTCCCTCAGCTGCTCCACCGTGGAGATATGCAACACCTCATCCTGAGCAAAGGCTCCGGGCAGCAGACCCAGCAGCAAGGCAGCCGCCAATGATATAGAAAACAGTTTCTTTTTCATTCTTCGCTCCCTCCCGCAGTTTCCAGGCTTTGAAGCTCATCGCTCAGTTCCTCGACATTCCCAATGTCCACAATACCTGTGAGCTCACCTCTGAACAGGCCGTGGATTTCCGCGTCTATGACGCCGTTGAGTTTTCCCCGCACCCTGCCGTCGATACGTATGAGCCCGGCGCGGCTCTGGGGCAGGCTGTTCCGGTTTATGCTGAAACTGGTCTTCTTAATGATGATATCTCCCACCAGCAGCATCTGCGGCAGCACACACATGACCAGGAAAATGGAGATTGCAGTACCGCTGCCTATAAACAGCCCTATCCCGGATATTATCTCGTTTGATGTCAAAAACCCTATTGCCATACCTGCCAGGGCCATCATTGCACCGGAGGTTATCACCGTGGGGAAGGCCAGGTTCAGCGTCTCGGTCATGGCCTCCTTAAGGGGCATCTTGCCTTTTAGTGAGAGATATCGGCTGGATATGACTATGGCGTAGTCGATATTTGCGCCCATCTGGATGGAACTCACAATCAGGTAAGTCAGGAAAAACAGATTTGAGTTTCTCAGATAGGGCGAAGAGAAATTGCACCAGATACTTCCCTGGATTATTGCTATCAGCAGCAGAGGAAGTCCGGCAGATTTAAAGGTGAACAGCAGCACGATTATCACAAACAGCACCGTCAACACGCTGATTATGACATTGTCCTTCTCAAAGGAGTGGCGCAGATCATTGCTGCTGGTGGTATCTCCCACCACATAGTATTCTTCATACTGCCGGGCTACGATGCCGTGGATAATGTCCAGGTATTCATAGCTCTCCTCCCCTTCTACGGGCAGATCCAGAATGACTACCATCCGGCTGTATTTGTCGCTCATCAGCTGCAGCTTACCATCGTTCAGCTGTTTTTCCAGGTCATCCAGTTTTTCGTTGGTCTCCTCATCCAGATCCAGCACTACCTCCTTGCGTTGCTCAAACAGATAGCTGAACATGTCTATCAGAGGCACCTTATAATTTTCCAGGTTGGTCACAATCTGCCCATAGTCACTTTGATCCATGGCATAGCCGGTGTACAGCAGTTCCGCCACCTCTATGTCCAACTCCGCCACCTCGGAAAATTCTCTCGGCGTCAGGGATGAGGTGAGCTTATATCCGTCCAGCACCTCAATGTTGGCAAGGCCGGTAACGCTCTCCACCTTTGGCAGTTCCTCGATCTCGGCTATTACCCTTTCCTCCCTGCCGTAGTCCCCGCGAGGGACTATGACCGCCAACATATTGGATTTCTGGAAAGTACTCTCGATTTTCTGCTTTGCCAGCTGAGTCTCGTTCTGGCGGATTGAGCTGACGGAGTCTATGGAATAAACATAGTTCGCCTTGTGGGACAAGGAAAAGGCAGCTATCACCACCGCGACAAAAATAACCGGCATCACAAAGCGGGTGGCATAGACCGCCTTGCCCAGGAAATTAATTTTCGGAACGAAATTCTTATGGTGGGTCTTATCTATAAGCTTTGAAAAGAGCACCAGCAGTCCCGGCATAAGCAGGAAAACCGACAGCATGCTCAACAGTATGGCCTTTATCAGTACCGAACCCATATCATAGCCCAGCGTGAACTCCATCAGACACAGAGCGAACAAGCCTGAAATCGTAGTAAGGCTGCTGGCGGATATCTCCGGTATGGCATAGCTCAAAGCCTTTATTGCCGCCTCTCTGGGTTCCCGCTTTTCCCGTTCCTCGGTATAGCGATGGCAAAGGATGATGGCATAGTCTATGGCCAGGGCCAGCTGCATGACGATGGCGATGGAGTTGGTCACATAGGAAACTTCCCCCATCAGGTAGTTGGTGCCCATATTTAGTATTGCTGCCGCGCCGAAAGTGATGAGCAGTACGGGAATCTCCGCATATGTACGGGAGGTGAGCAGCAGCACCAGCACGATGATTATCACCGCAATGATATCCACAACCAGCATTTCCCGGTTAATTATCTTCTCCAGAGGGTTGCCCACTTCGCTGCTGACATATACGTCATAGCCTTGCAGATAGTCCTCCACAGCCTGCAAACCATCCACGCTGACCTGATCCAGCTCCTCCCCCTCAAAGGTCACGTCAAAGAGGGCGGCGGCAGAATTGTAGTGGTCCTCCGTCTCGTCGAACTCAACAGATTTCACACCTTCGATTCTCTCAATATCCTCTTTCAGTTCCAAGGCGGTGTCATATGTAATGTTTGCGACCATTACATTTGCCGTACCGAAAGTAGTGAACTCCTGTTCCATCAGATCCAGGCCCTTCCGGGTTTCCGTATCCTCCGGCAAATAGGCGGTTATATCTTCTTGTATTACAACCCAGTTTCTTGAAAAGGCGCAGAAAATTGCAGAGGCCGCAAACAGGAGAAAAATTATATTCCTCTTGTCCACAATAAATGCGGCTATACGCTCCATAAGGCTCGGCTTGTTTTCCGATTTCAGATATATCCCTCCCAGCCCCCTACAGAGGCAGGTTTTTATTTACCACAATGTAATAATAACAGTTTATCTTTAAGAATACAATTAGAAATACGATAAAGCAGCCGGATTCTCATCCGGCTGCTCAGCTTGTCAAAGAAGGCAAGCCTTCTTTGACAAAAAGGTTTGCGCTGCGCTTCATGCCTCAGTTGTACGCCGGGGGCGTACAATTCGACACTCCGCTCCGCGAGAAGTGTTTTCCGCGACGTACACGCCGTCGCGGAAAACGATTGAAATTATTTTTTCGCTGCGGCGAAAAAACTCTGCGAGGCTTTTTTGACAAACTGAGATAAAGCAGCCGGATTCTCATCCGGCTGCTTTATCTGTTATGAAAGAGGAGAAAATGAAAAACTGCTACTTGCAAGTATAAGATAACAAAAAGATATTTCAGAAGTAACAGCTATTCTATTTCAGAATTGTTAAATGTTATGTCAATCACTTTTTAAACACGCGCAAGCTCATCAGCTGCTTTTTATGGTGGCAGAGCTTCTCCCGGCAGGCGGAGCAGCGCAGACTGCAATTTGTCTCCTCATAGAAGCGCTCCGGGTACAGGAAAAAGCACAGCTCCCATCTCACCAGCAGCAGGACCGACAGGCCCACCAGGATATGGGCATAAATATTATTCACCAGCATAAGGGGGGTAAACATCATGGCATAGTCCCAGTTATATATGCGGCAGGTCTGGCAGCAGCGGTTTTTCATCATCCAGGTCTGGAAGGGGCAGAAGAAAAGGATGCATATCATATCGCACACGGAGTAGGCAATGGATATGAGCAGCAAAATGCCCCAGTCGATATAGCCCAGGAAATAGGCCAGGGCAATAAGGCCGTTGAGGGCCAGCCAGGACAGCAGCACAACCAGCACCGGCAGGGCCGAACGCCGACGCAGCTCCCGCCGGTCAAAGCTTTTGCCGGTAGGTATGTAGTTTTTGGCAAACTGCTTCTGGCAGCCCATGCTCTCATACTTGGAGGGGAAGCAGCGCAGCACCATCTCCACTGAGAAAAACGCCGTCAAAGTCAGGAGCAGCAGCTGGCTGTCCTCATAGCCGCCGAACATAGTGGGGCTGCCGTTCAGCCGGTTTACCACATACACTGCCGCAGCAGCAAAAAACAGCAGGCTCCTCACTACCAGCTTAATATAGTGTATGCGGGATATTGTGGAAAGCTTCGCCTTTAATCTGCTCATTTCTGTATAATGATCCTTCTGTTATTTTTTCATCTCAGCTCAGGATATACTGGGCCGAGAAAACCGCCGGCACCCCCAGCAGCGTACTGGCCGTCACGTAAATCAGGGCCGTAACCCAGGCGCCGGACTCCACCAGCTGCCATGTCTCCAGCGAGAAAGTGGAGAAGGTGGTGAAGCCTCCGCAAATTCCGACTTTCAAAAACAGCAGCAGCCTCGCATCCAGGTTTTTCCCTGCCGCGGCAGCAATGCAGCCTATAGCGAAAGCGCCAATGATGTTGACGGCAAAGGTCGCGACCGGGAAACCGGAAACCGTGCCGCAGGGTATTTTGCTTATAAGGTAGCGGCCTACGGAGCCCACAAAGCCTCCCAGCCCCACCATCAGGCAATCCATCAAAACCTCCAGCCTCCCGCCGTTTTGAATAATAAATATATTAACACCATTTTCCTGCTGCCGCAAGGGTGAAATCCCGCCGTCGTAGCAGGTACTGAGCTTGGGCAGTGACTACAGCAAACTGCCGCCCGGCCAAGGCCGGGCGGCAGCAGGAATTTACCGGTGTTTCAGACGTTGTTCTTTCTGTAGGCTGAAGGAGTGATCCCTTCAAAGGCTTTGAATATCTTTGTAAAGTAATTATAGTCGCTGAAGCCAACCTTCTCCGCCACGGCGGATATGGGCATATCCTCCCGCAGCAGCAGGCGCTTTGCCGCCTGTACCCGGCGCTGGGATATGAGACGGGTGACACTGCCGCTGCCTGAGAGTTTTTTCGCCACTGCGCAGAGCTTTGTGGTGCCCATATTCAGGTCGCTGGATATCTGCCGCAGGCTGAGTCGTTCCATATAATGCTGATCTATGTACATTTCCAGCTTCTGCTGGTCGGTGTACTTGGCGGAGTGTATCATGCCCTCCAAAAGCACATAGTGAGTCAAAGCCTCCAAGATCTCCGTAAAAGCTTTCAATTCCCGCTGGGAATACTGCCTGAGCTGATAAAAAGCCTCTTTCAGCTCCAGCACATCTCCGCCGTACCAGTCCAGTGTCTTTACAGTCTCCTCCCACTGGAGCTTCTGGGGGCTACTGTCCAGCAGCTGGCCGAACACCATATAGGCTATGGGCACCCCCTGGTCATATATTGGCACCACTATCTCCTTCAATCCGGCATGGCAGCGGTACTGATATGCCCGGCCCAGAGCGGCGCACTTTCTGACGGCTCTGGCATCGCAGTCCTCACAGCGATGCCGCCCCTCCGGGCTGGCCTGGATGTGCCGGCAGAAGACGGCAGCATTCCCAAAGAGCTTAATATCCTTGCCGTCGGCATCAAATATATTTACCCAAACCCCGGTGAGCATCTGCAAATTATTCAGAAGCTCGCTGAGGCGGCTGCTGTTAAAGAGAACGTTCAAACAATCCCCTCTCTCCCGTCGCCCTCACCTGAGCAAGGCGCCTTGCCGCCCTTTTCTGTCTTTTTTATCCGCAGCGGCCAAGACCGATTTCCCCAGATTTTCCTTTACAAGCTTTACAATATAATTTTATCACTGTTTTATTGAAATTTCACTAGTTAATTTATTTTTTACCGGCGCAGACCCCTTATTATTTCCAGCATCTGCTCCCATTTGCCCTCCATATCCTGTACCATCTTCAGCTGGGTACGGCAGCGATCCAGGTTGTGGCCGGGCCGATGTATTGCAAAATAGTTGTCCCCATCCAGATAGTCGGTGAGGAAACGTACTCCGCACTCCAGGGTCATTGTCCTTGCACCCCAGGCCAGGCTGATATATTCCTCCTCGGTCAGCTCCGGGCAGGCGCTGATGAAGCCCCGGGCAAAGGTCTCAAAGAGCTCTAGGCTCATGGAAACCTTGCTGAGATCCGTCTCGTCCTCCGCCGCAGTGGCGGCGCCAAAGCGTATGGAATCGCCGAAGTCATAGGCCATGAGGCCGGGCATCACCGTATCCAGGTCGATGACGCACAGGGGGTTTCTGGTCTCGGCATCCAGCATGACGTTATTCAGCTTGGTGTCGTTATGGGTGGCCCTCAGGGGCAGCTTTCCCGCACGGAGCATGTTCATCAGGGTGGATCCGTCCTCTTCCCGCTTCAAAAACTCCTCTATTTCATAGGCGGCATCCTTGGCCCGGCCCAGCTTGTCCTGGGCCAGAACGGCCTTGAACTTGGCGTAGCGGTCGGGGGTGTTGTGGAAGTTCACTATTGTCTCATGGAGAGTCTCAGCGGGAAAATCCTCCAACTGACGCTGGAAGGTTCCGAAAGCCACGGCGCTCTGGTAAAAGTCCTCAGGAGTCTCCGGGCTCTGAAGGCAGATGCTGCCCTCCACAAAATCGTAAACTCTCCAATATCCGTCCTTGCCGTCGTGCCAGTAGTCCGCCCCCTCCAAGGTTGGCACCAGGTGCAGGCATTCCCTCTCGCTCTTCACCTTTTTCTGCAGGTGTCTGGTTACGGCGCCTATGTTCTCCATAAGCCCAGGCACATCCTTGAAGGCCACGGTATTTATACCCTGGAGGATGTATCTCTTGCCGGAATCAGTGACCACAAGATAGGTCCTGTTTATATGGCCGCAGCCATAAGGCTCACACAGAGTAACTTGACCCTCAAGCTTGAAATTTTTCAGTACTTCCTGCATTTTTGACTTCCTCCAATTATTTTTTATTGGTTTTTCGGCTTCAATATTACATATTTCCCCCCGCTTTACAAGATGTTATCCCACATAAAAGCGCAAAATCTTTCGCAATGCAAAATATTTTTAGGGCAAGGTGAAAAAGTTTCTGCCGGAGACGGGAAACGGCGGCGGAGCCTTGGCTCCGCCGCCTTAAACACTCAGTATTCCACGTTTACCCGCTTGACCATGATGGCCGCAATAACCCCGATGACTATGCCGGCGATAATACCGCTGACTATCAGGAACGGCAGATAATACTTGATGACATTGGTCTCCAGCAGCATACAGGCCATTGCTATCTGGCCCACATTGTGGAGCACCCCGCCGGTGACACTGACGGCCACAGTGGAAAACAGCCCGGACTTTTTCAACAGCACCATACCCGTCAGGCTCAGCACTGCTCCGGCCACGCTGTAAAACAGGCTAACGGCGGTTCCAAAGAGCACAGACACCACAAATACCCTTATGAGGGATATGGCCACCGCCTCTTTCCAGCCCAGCTTATAGAGCACGAAGACCACAGCAATATTTGCAAGGCCCACCTTCACCCCGGGCACTGCCACAAAGGCGGGTATCTGGCTCTCCACAAAAGAGAGTATCATCGCCAGAGCCGCAGCCAGGGCCATGACAGCTATTTTTTTGGTCTTCATCAGCTTATCAGCTCCACTTCGCTGTTGTCGGCATAGATGGTAACAGTGAGCTTGTTGGGCAGGCAGGTGATACATTGGCCGTCCAACTGGATCTTGCCCTGGCGCACACAGAGCTTATCCGGACAGTCTGCATCCTCCAGCCAGGCACAGCCGTCCCGGATTATGAGAATATTGCTGCCTCCGTTGAGTTCATACCGGCCCTCCACCGCCAGGGAATATCTGGCCACTTCTTCTCCGTTTACACAGACTACCGCCACATTCCCGCGGCTGCCACTGCCGGAAAACAGCAGGTAGCAGACAAGGGCCAGCAGCAGCAGTCCCAGAATAAGCAGCAGGTCGGCCAGGCGCTTTTTTCCGGAACGGATCATTTAAATGCGACCAGCACCATAGCTATGATGGAGGCTGCCAGCAGCTGTATGGGCAAACCCTGGAAAGCAGAGGGAACATGCTTCTGGGCAATGCGGCTGTTCACCCCGGCCATCAGGAACAGGGCGGCCAGGAAGCCCAGGCCTGCGCCCAAAGCCGCAGCCAAGGCCTGACCGTAGCTGTAGCCCTCAGCGGCATTTTCCAGAGCCAGCCCCAGCACGGTGCTGTTCAGGGCCAGCAGGGGGAAGTAAATTCCCAGGCATTGGTGCAGAGCGGCCTTGGCAATAAGCTCCACTACATACACCACAATGAGTATCAGGGCCACATACACCAGCACTTGCAGATAACCCAGGGCATATTTCTCCAGCAGGGACTGGAGGGGCCAGGCGATGGCGGCGGTGAGCACCGTCACAAGGGTGACGGCAAGGCCCATGGCCAGCAGCTTGTGGTTCCTGCGGGAATAGCCCAGCATGGGGGTCACGCCCAGGAATTTCTCAAAAGCGTAGTTATTGGCCAGCACTCCGGCAAGGATCAAAAGAAGTATCTCTTTCATCACTCTTCCTCCTTCTCAGGGGCCTTTCCGTCATCCAGCCTGGCAGCGGAAAAGGCCAGCCCCTTGCCCTGGCAAAGGCAGCAGCCACGGCAGAGTTTGTTAACCACTGCGGCGGCAAAGGCCAGTATCACAAAGCCGCCGGAGGCCTGGTTCAGCAGAGGCACGGCATGGTCTTTCAGAAATGCGATCTCGTTTCCGGCAAAGCTGCCGCTGCCGAAGATCTCACGGAGAGCAGCCACCACCAGTATTACAACGGCAAAGTATATGCCGGTGACGGCGGCGTCTGCCAGAGCCTTGCCCAGGCCGGCCTTGGCGGAGTTCTCCGCCGCGCCGAAGGCCAGGAGATCCACGGCAATGAGGGCCAGATATATTCCCATCATCTTATAGGTACCGGGCAGGTAGGCATTCATCAGCATGTCGGCTGCGGAGGCAAAGGCGGCAGTGACCAGCACGCAGGCCGCCAGCCTGCCCCCCTGGGGTATGAGCTTTGCCAGGGCGCCGATAACCAGGCTGCTCAGCAGCATCACTGCCAGCACGGCCAGACCTATAGCCAGGGCGGAGCGCACATCGGTGCTCAGCGCCAGGGCAGGGCAGGCGCCCAGGAACAGGACGAGGACGGGGTTTGCGCCTATAGCTTTCAGCAGCTCAGGACTTTTTTTGCATTCATTCATCCTTTTCCCCTCCTTCAGGATATGGCCGCAAAGGCGGCAAAGGCATCGTTGGTGGCGGTATTGACAGCGTCGCTGCTCATGGTGGCGCCGGCGATAAGTGCCTGCTCACCGGTGTAGCTATCGGCAGTCAGACCCACAAAGCCCTCTTTGTAGCTGGGTTCGTCCAGAGTATAAGTGCTGAAGTACTCAGCGTAGAGTATCAGCTCATCACAGGTCATCTTTACTATTGCACCGTTTTCATCCAGCACGAAGTAGATGGGCATGGTCATATTGTTGTAGCCGTAGCTGCGGCTGACAAAGCCATAGTACTGTACGCCGCCGTCCACTATGGAGTATACGCCGCTGATGCTGTTGCAAATGTCCACAGACAGGGCGCTTACCTCGGCGGTCTCGGAAGTGATACGCTGGAGCTTGGCGGTCTCCTGTTCGGCCTGGGACTGGGCGTTCTCGGCGGTGTAAGCCTTTATCTCCTCCAGCATAGCGGAGTTGTCCACTTCATTGCCCTCCAGGTCCACTATCTTGGCGCCGCCCACCAGGGTGCAGATTCCCAGATAATTTGCGCTGCCGTCATTGAGCATAAAGGCAAAGCCGCTGCCGTTGAGGGCCTTCAGGGCCTTCACTATGGAGCCGGAGTTAACCTCGGCCTCCTCATACTGGAGTATGCCGCTGCTGTTGGCAATGCCGGGATAGAACTGGGGCAGCAGCTCCAGGAGCACCTGGTCGTCACTCTTCTGTCCTGCGCCTACCAGGCCGTTATTAATAAGGACATTGAAGCCGTCGGTGACGGCATTCTTGATGGCGGAGGAACTGAAGGTCACACCGGCCACCAGAGTCACGCCGCCCAAGGCGGAATCCTGTCCCACGTAGGTCAGGGGATAGTCGGCGCCCACGTCCTTGGTCTCGGGATAGGAGGTGACTTCCAGAGCAGAGATCTTACCCTCTGCATCGATGGCCATGGTCATGGTTATAGGCTCCTTGGTGTAGCCCTCGGTGGTAGAGAGGGTGACTGCATAGCCCAGGCCGGAAGTCTCACTGTATACACCCTGAACCGTAGCAGGCACATCCGCCAGAGCGGAGGCCGCTGCGTCGTTCACATCATAGAGCACATCGAAGTTTTCCGCCTCGGGCATGACGGCAAAGAGGGGCTCGAACTGAGCGGAGGCGCCGTTTGCCTCGATAATGGGGGCGGTGACGGTATTGATGCCGGTGAGCAGCAAGGCTGCAACTATAAACAGGACCAGCACCACCGCAAGGGACTTGGAAAATTCTTTCTTAGCCATTTTTAGAACCTCCCAACGGTGTATTTGCAGTCCACTTCTCAATATAAGGAGTGAGTATGTTCATAGCCAGGATGGAGAAGGACACGCCCTCAGGATAGGCGCAGAAATAGCGGATGACGAAAGTCACAAGGCCGCAGCCCAGGGCAAAGACCATCTTGCCCTTCAGGGTTATGGGAGAAGTGACATAGTCGGTAGCCATGAAAATGGCGCCGATGAAGAGGCCGCCCGCCAGTATCTCTGCCAGGGCATATGTAAAGTCTCCGGTGGCTATAAGATAGCAGACAAACACGGTGGCGATAAAGATCACCGGCACGTGCCACTTGATCACCTTTCTAACCAGCAGATAGGCAAAGCCGATGAGCAGGGCCAGGCAGCAGGTCTCACCGATGGCGCCGCCGTGGAGACCCAGGAACAGCTCCATGAGAGTGGGGCTGTTCTCGGCCTGCTGGGCTATCAGCTCCAGAGGAGTTGCGGTGCTGGTGAGCTCCACCACTACGGGGTTTGCCCCCCCGGCCACGGAGGAGAAGGCCAGCAGCATGAACACACGTCCGGTTATGGCGGGGTTTGCAAAGTTCTTGCCCAGGCCGCCGAAGAGGCACTTGACCACAATAATCGCAAACACGCTGCCCACCACGCACTGCCATATGGCCACATTGGTGCTCAGGTTCAGGGCCAGCAGCAGTCCGGTGACTACGGCGCTGAGGTCGGCCACAGTCTGCTTCTTGCCCACTATCAGGTTGAAGAGGGCCTCGCTGACCACCGCGGCAATGACGCAGGCGGCGATGATGCCCAGGGCCTTGGTTCCAAAAATGATAACCCCGGCCACGGTGGCAGGCAGCAGGGCGATTATCACATCCAGCATTATCCGCTGGCTGGAATCCTTGCCATGTATATGGGGAGCGGATGAAAGTATAAGACTGGTTTCCATATTACTTTCCCCCTTCTTTCTCTTGCAGCTGAGCTTTGTACTTTCTCACAAAGCTCTTGGCCTTCTGGTTGTTCTGCACCAGGGGCCGGCGGGCGGGACACACATAGGAGCAGGATCCGCACTCCATACACAGGGAGACCTTCTCCCTGTCCAGCACGGCATAACGCTCTGCCTCGTCGTCGATCTCCAGGGCTTTGGCGTAGGCTGTGGGGTTGAGGCTCAACGGGCAGTTCTCCACACAGCGGCCGCAGTGGATGCAGGCCGTAGGCTCCATTGCTGCTGAGTCCTTATTGTTGAACACCAGCACCGCATTGGTGGCCTTTACCACAGGCTGCTCCATGGAATAGGCGGTCTTGCCCATCATCGGGCCGCCGAATATGACCTTGCCCGGTTCACAGCTGAGGCCCCCTGCATTTTCGATAAGGCAGCTTATTCTGGTACCCACAGGAACCAGCAGGTTCTTGGGTTCCTTTATAGCGGAACCGTCCACGGTGATGCAGCGCTCCACCAGGGGCATGCCTGTCTCTATATATTCGGCCATCTTGGCCAGGGAAGTCACGTTTATGATGATGTAGCCCAAAGAGGCCAGACGCTGGCCCTCGCCTACCACCAGACCGGCGGCATTGTAGAGGAGCACCTGCTTTGCCCCCTGGGGATACACGCTGGTGAGGGCCTTGACCTTCACGCTCTCATCCCCGGCAAAAACTCTCTCCATCTCGGCTATGGCGTCGGGCTTGTTGTTCTCAATGCCAAGGATGAACTCCTCGCTGCCCAGATACTTCTTCAGCAGCTCAACACCCTTGACTATCAGGTCGCTGTGCTCCACCATAGTGCGGTGGTCGCTGGTTATAAAGGGCTCGCACTCGGCACCGTTTATCAGCACGGTCTTGATGGGGCCCCGGCGGATAGCGTCCAGCTTTGCCCACAGGGGGAAGGCTGCGCCGCCCAGACCTACTATGCCGCTGGCGCGCACCGCCTCCAGGAAGCTGTCCAGGTCATGGATCTCCGGGGGCTTCACCTCCGGGGAGACTTCCATCTTACCGTCCCCGACGATACGGATGGCCTTGGTAGCTCTTCCGGATTCATTGGTGTAATCCTCAATGGCGGCCACTGTGCCGGAAATGCTGGCATAGACCGGAGAGGAATTTCTTCCCTCCTCCCGGGCCACCAGCTGTCCCACCAACACATGTTCGCCCACGGCCACAACAGGCTCGGCATCATGGCCGGAGTGCATGTTCATGGGCAGCAGCACCTCTGCGGGAGCCGCTATCCTCACGGCCGCCATGGCTGCCGTGTTCTTGTGGTGGGGTAATTTCAGGGATGAAATGCTCTTTTTAAAGCTCATAACACACCTACCTCCTCTTCTCATTCTTCGTTTACTATCAGCTCTTCTACGCCTGGGGTATATTCAATACGTCCGTCCGTATATATCCAGATCACTTCTACTCCGTCCAGTGAGGCGGCCAGGGCTTCTCCCTCCTCCTTTGGCATACAGAACAGGGCTGTGGAAAGGGCATCCGCCAGGCCGCTGTCCTCTGTAAGCACGGTGAGGGAGGCAAAATAGTCTGCGGGGAAAAGGGTATCCTTGTCGATTATATGGTGATAGCGCTGCCCGTCCACTACGAAATAACGCTCATAAATACCGGAGGTAACACAGGCGACATTTTGCAGGCGCAGGCTTAGGGCATACTGTTCCTGGCTGCCCTCCGGGTCCCGGATAGCCGTGACCCAGCCGCTTCCGTCGGACTTGGTGCCGATAATGCGGATGTTGCCCCCTACGTTCAGCACATACCCCTGGGCGCCGTCCTCCCTCAGGAAGTCCGCTGCCCGCTGGGTGGCGTAACCTTTGCCCAGGGCCCCCACATCTATGGATGCCTCCGGGTCGGTGATGCGTACCGTCATGTTCTCCTCATCTATCTCAAGAGCGGAAAAGTCCATGTGCTGCGCCGCCTCCGCCAGTTCCTCTTCACTGGGGATGGCCGCGTTATTCGGGTCCTCACCGGCTGCCTCCCGGCAGTCGTGCCACAGGCGGAGAACTGATCCCATCATGATGTTCATCTCTCCGTCTGTAAGTTCATATAGATCCCGGGCATACAGCAGAAATTCCACAAGCTTTTCATCCACAGTCAGGGGCTCTCCCCCCGCCTGTTTGTTCAGGGTGCAAAGATTGTTCACCCCGGAGTACTCGTGGTAAATATCAAAGAGCTTGTGATATTCTCCCAGAATATTAGAAACTTCGGCAGAACGTTCCTCAAAGCGTTCTGCCGAATCTCCTGCGTAGCTGTACACATAGGAGACTGTATCGAAGTAGGTAAAGTATGCTTTACCCTGAGGCTCGATGTTTGTCTTCTTCCCGGCGCAGCCCGCCAGCAGCAGGGCTGCAAATAGGGCAGCGCAAAGCACCCAGCCTGTTCTCTTCAATGTTTTCATCTCCTATGTTTTTACAGCTGAAATTTTAAATTGTTCTCTGATTTGTTCCGCGCTCAGAACTTAGCGGGCGTAGTTTGCAGCGGTGGAAATGACGGCCATCATGCCGGTGATATCCATGGAGCAGGAAGCGTACAGGGTCTCGTCAACAGCCACATTGTGGCCATTGCTCTCCTGAGTCTCCAGAGCAGCAACCTCATCGGCGGTCTTGCCAACCACGAACTGGGAGAAAGCGGCGGACTGAGCATCCCACTCAGCGCCTATTGCGCTGACAGGAGCCATGCCGTAGTCAGCGCCCAGCTCACGCTTGGTGCCCTTGTACTCGGTAGCGACGATCTCGCCGGCGGGATCAACGGTGATGTTGGGCTGGATAGCGTCGTTGAGGGCAGCCAGGATGGTGCCGTCAGCGCCGACAACGGCAGCGCCGAACTCGGTGTACATCTTTACAACGCCGTCAGCATCGGCAGTGGGAGCGGTGGAGTCGGCATCATCGGTGATTGCAGCGACACCCAGAGTGAAGGCATCGGCAGTGGTGAAAGTGACGGCCCAAGCGTCGGAACCTGCCTTCTCAACAGCAGCCTTGAAGTCAACGATGTCCATGGTGCAGCCGGCGAACAGGGTCTCGTCAACGGCGACCTGGTGGCCATTGCTCTCCTGGGTCTCCAAAGCCACAACCTCATCAACGGTCTTGCCAACTACAAACTCCTCAAAGGCCTTGGCCTGGGCGTCCCACTCAGCGCCAATGGAGCTGACAGGAGCCATGCCGTAGTCGGTGCCCTTCTCCATCTTGGTGGGGTACTCGTTGCCGGTGGTGACCAGACCGTCAGCCACATTCATCTTGTTCTGGGCCACATCCAGGCGGCAGGAGACGATCTTGCCGTCGGCGTCGGTAACGATAGCGGCGAAGGTGGTATCAATCTGAGCATTGCCGGCAGCGGAGCTGTCAAAGTTGGAGACGACGCCCATACCCAGCGTGTAAGTGGCCTCAGTGCCGGCGTCCTCAGCGGGAGCCTCGGCGGCATCTTCGGCGGGAGCCTCGGTAGCGGCGTCCTCAGCAGGAGCCTCAGTAGCGGCAGGAGTCTCGGTGCCGCCGCAGGCGGCAAGGGCGAACACCATGCACAGCAGGAGGATCAAGCTAATAGTTTTCTTCATAGTTCTTCCCTTTCTCATTTTCATTTTGTTTTATATACAGCTGAACTGTATATCGGTTTTTCAAACGGCTTCCCCCGCCTGCAGGAAACGACAGAAGAAGGCCGCCGCTCCGTCCAATAGGAGCTATCATAGGCTATGTTAAATAAATAACCGTACCTATGAGTGTATATTACCAATCTTTATCGTCCGTGTCAATTCATTTTTTGTATTATTTTATCTTCATTTTATTTTCGTAAATTTCAACAGTTTTTAGCATTTCAAAGGCTGCGGCGGCCCTCTCCTTTGGTCAATTATACATTGACAGATTTGCCATTGATATAATATTATTTGCACATAAAAACACGCCCGGCAGTCCTTCGAAGCGCCGTGGACAAGAAAGGAATAATAGAAGCCATGAAGACAAAGGATATTGCCATGGTGGCATTGATGACGGTCATGATATGCCTCTGTTCCTGGATAAACATAGCCCTTTTTTCCATAGTTCCCTTTACGATGCAGACCTTTGCCATATACTGCACTCTCCTCCTTCTGGGCGGCAAGCGGGGCACCATTGCCATGCTTCTGTATATTTTCATGGGCACTGTGGGCCTGCCCGTATTCTCCGGCTTCAATGCCGGCTTCGGCGCTCTGCTTGGCCCCACCGGCGGCTTTATCCTGGGCTTTCTCCTGTGCACACTGCTCTACTGGCTGCTGGAAAATCACCTTAATCACGTTTTGCTGCTGGTGCTGGGAACCCTTGTCTGCTATGCCTTCGGCACCGCCTGGTTCGTACAGGTCTATTCCTCCGGCGGCAGCCCAATCTCCATAGGGGCGGCACTGGTCGCCTGCGTGCTGCCCTTCATCATCCCTGACAGTGCAAAGCTTGCGCTGGCTGTGGTCATTACCCGACGTATAGGCAAGCATATCTGAGCCCTATTTCCCCGCAGATTTTATTGTGATATTGGACTCCGTTTAAAAAAATGTTACAAATTTCCCCATATCTTACCAGTATATTCACAAAGCTTATGGTATAATTTCAGCATGCAGTTAACATATAGGAATATAGGAGTTGTCATTTTTGGAACTTAACAGAAAGAATCTGCGGGCGCTGATGCTGCTTATCGTCTTTACGCTGCTTTTGTATTGGTCTTTCACCAACCTGGAGCTGCTGGGCTCGCTGCTGTCGTCCCTGGTCAGCCTGCTTTCCCCATTCCTGCTGGGCTTTTGCGTCGCATTTGTCCTCAACATCATTCTCCGCCCAATGGAGTCGCTGTGGAACCGCCTGCTGCGCAAATGCACTCGCCCATGGAAAAAACGTCTGTGCCGCCCGGTATGTCTCACCCTGAGCACCGCCATTTTTCTGGGTCTGGTTTCCACGGTCTTTCTTGTCCTCGTGCCCCAGATACGCAGTACTGTGGAGAGCATATCGTCTATGATCCCACAATCTGTAGACAAGCTGGAACAATGGTGGCATGAGCTGTCGGCCTTTCTCTCCGACTTCGGGGCTTACCTGCCGGAACTGCAGCTGAACAGCGACGAGATAATAAAAACCATTACGGATTTCTTTACCGCCCAGGGCAGTGCAATGGTCAACAAAACCCTGGATATAACCTTCTCCATATTCAAGGTATTGTTCAACATTATTCTGGCCCTTATCATTTCCCTCTACGTCCTGGGCCAGAAGGAGGCCCACGGCCGCAGCTGCCGCCGGGCCATCCGAGCAATATTGAAGCCTGAACGGGCCGACCGTGCCCTGGAGTTCATTTCCCTGGTAAACCGCAGTTTCACAAATTACGTCACTGGCCAAGTAACCGAAGCTATAATTCTGGGCCTTCTCTGTCTGATAGGTATGCTGATTTTCGACTTCCCATACGCCACGGTCATATCCGTCGTCATCTGCTTTACCGCCCTTATCCCCATTTTCGGGGCTTGGATAGGCGCCATTGTGGGTGCTTTCCTCATAGTTTTTGTTGACCCGATGAAGGCGCTGTGGTTTCTGGTATTCCTTATCATACTCCAGCAGGTGGAGGGCAACCTGATCTACCCCAAGGTTGTGGGCAAGTCCGTGGGCTTGCCGGGCATATGGGTGCTGGCAGCCGTCACCCTTGGCGGCGGAGCTTTCGGTATTCTGGGCATGCTCCTGGGTGTGCCGATCTGTGCAGTCATATACAGCCTGGGCAACGCTTTCATCCTCCGGCGCACAAAGCACATCAAGAACGTATAAAGTTTTTTCGACAGCGTGAGACTGTCAAAAAACTATAATTAAAGCGAAAAACAATAGAGCAGCGGGGGAGCGCGAGGGGGCA
>ERZ827478.458-NODE-458-length-41723-cov-3.589301_pt1 | contig 41723 bp, 37 predicted proteins | sample MGYA00519705_ERZ827478 | MGnify/ENA primary metagenome ERZ827478 (study PRJEB31778, sample SAMEA3449318) | human gut metagenome | biome: human gut; feature: human-associated habitat; material: faeces | place: United Kingdom | collected 2010/2012 ...
TAAATTTCAAGATACTTATATTCGTTTCCGCAGAGAATATTCAGAAATTCTTGATAAACGAATATAAGTATCTTGAAATTTACAGTATAAACATATATAATACAAAATCGACATATAGTTTTCGGAGGTAATTCCATAATGAACCTGATTCTTGCAAACACAAGCGCAGCTGCCGGCAGCGGCTCCATGATCTTCATGCTGGTGCTGATGTTCGCCGTCTTCTATTTCTTCATTATCCGTCCTGAGAATAAGAAGAAAAAGAAGACCGAGGAGATGCGCAACTCTCTCAGCCTGGGCGACGAGATCACCACCATCGGCGGCATGACCGGCAAGCTGGTCCAGATAACCGAGGATACCGTCACTTTTGAGACCGGTGAGGACAGAGTCCGTATCCAGATCAAGAAGTGGGGCATTTCCACCACTGCCAAGATGGAGGCCGCTGAGGCCGAGGCCCGGAGCAAGAAGAAAAAATAATAGGCTCGGGTAATAAAAGACACCCTCTGGGAAATAGGATGTAACAATCTTATTTCTCGGGGGTGTCTTTTTTGCTGTCCAATATCAAGACGGAGGCCTGGGAGCCCAGAACGGTGCTGTGTGCACTGGCCGTGTGGGCCGTGTCGGCGCTGGTATTGCTCTGCATTGCCTGCCTTATACTGTCAAAAGCCAGCCTGGGAGAAGCGGCCATGGGCTATGTGAGCTCGGCACTGAGCTTTTCGTCTTCTGCATTTGCTGGAGCTGTACTGGGCCGGGGCAGATCCGGAGGAGTTATATATCCGGCAATGCTGACCGCAGCGGTGTTGGTGACGGCATTGCTCACAGTTGGCTTCATTATTGAAGGAGCGGATCTGCAAAGCTCCGGTGTATTGAGCGTGGTTAGCTTTACCTTTACCGGTTGCCTGTTCGGTGCTGTGGCGGCAGGCGGAAAGAAATCCAAAAGCCATAGGAAACGTTACAGAAAATAATTGACATAATAAACACGATAATATAGATAAATAGGGTCAATATTGATACAATATAGAAAAATAAAAGCACATATAAGAAACAAGAGTTGACATAAGGAAAAAAATTTTTGTTATTTTTGAAAAAAGGACTTGATTATTTTGCGATTTTGTAATATATTGTTACCACAGTCGATTATGTCAATCGAAAAATTATTTGTCGGTATCTGCCTATGAGAGCTCTGGAGACAAGATGCGCTGTGGGCAGGGAGAATTCCAGCACTCGTTCCATGGCAGTTTTTTTCAGTTTTATATGTGCATCACTTCTGGCACTGCTGTTTTTTGAGCGCAGCGGATTTAAGAATCTTCCGGATACCGAAGGTCTGCTGCTGGGTACGTCCGTGCTTCTACTGCTGGCGATGGCTTACGCGGGCTCCTGCTGCGGCAGGATGTGTTTATTTGCGGTAACTGCCCTTATGGGCGTTTTGTGCGCGGCAGGATTGTGCGTTGTGGCACGCGGACTGAAAGCTGGAGAATATGACAGCTTTTATTTACTTCCGCTGTTTTTGCTGGCGGTGCCGCTGCAATTTCTTGTAAGTGATTCGGGAATAAAAACTGCGGCTCTGCTGCGCAGGGCTGTACATGAGTCCCCATGGGCTTACGGAGTTAATTTCAGAGCCCAGAATATTCTGATGCTGCTGTCCGTTGCGGCTTCCGCCGTGCTCACTGTCTGCATCGTTTTCAGATAGATAATTCTAAGGAGAAAGGAGGGCGTTTGAATGCAGAATCAGGAATGTATCGATCTGTTCGAAAAATACCTGAGAGAAGATAAGAAGTCCTCTGCGAACACCCTCAGTTCCTATCTGCGGGATATCCGGCAGTTGGGAGAATATCTTGACGACCATTCCGAGCACGGCATTATTGATGCCGACGAGGAGGATCTAAGCGGCTATATATCTATGCTGCGCTCTAAGGGCAAATCTGTGGCCACCGTTTCCAGAAGCATTGCATCCATCAAATGCCTATACTCTTATCTCTGCATAAAGCAGATAATCAAAGTCAATCCGGCTTTGGGGCTGGTGCCGGAAAAGAGCACTCAAAAGCTGCCCCAGATACTCACCAGCAAGGAAGTTGAACTTCTGCTTGAGCAGCCTCAGTGTGTGGATGCCAAGGGCTACAGGGACAGAGCTATGCTGGAGCTGCTGTATGCCACGGGTATACGTGTCAGCGAACTGATAGACCTGAACATTTCGGATGTAAATTTGGGGGCCGGAGTCATCCGCTGCTGCAGCCGAAATAAGGAACGGTTCATCCCCATGTACAGCGCCGCTGTGAAGGCTCTCAGCGAATATATAACTCTGGTACGGCCTCAGATGATATCCAGGCCGGACGAGCAGTCACTTTTTGTGAATGTCAGCGGAGAGCGCATGTCCCGACAGGGCTTCTGGAAAATAGTGAAGTACTACCAAAAAAAGGCAGGCATAGCGAAGGATATCACCCCCCACACCCTGCGCCATTCCTTTGCAGCGCATCTGCTGGAAAACGGTGCGGACATCCATGCGATACAGGAAATGCTGGGACATGCGGATATATCCTCCACACATATGTACTCCCAGCTGGTTAAAAAGCAGCTGAAGGATGTGTACAATAAGGCGCATCCCAGAGCCTGAGGAAACAAGATATATAACTACACCGCAGCCGCGTAAAGCGACTGCGGTTTCTTTCTGCGCAAATATATAAATCTCATGCCCCGGCTGAAAAGCCGGGGCATGAATCACTGATTGCTTTATTATCTCTTGGGGGGATAGTCCATACCGATGCGCTTGGCCTGACGCTCGGGATCCCAGAAGAAGCGCCACTCAACATAGTTCTTGTTGATAGCGGTGTCTTTGGGAGTCCAGGTGGCCATCTCGCCCTTCTTGTACATATCCTCAATCTCTTCCTCGCTGTAACCGAACTCGGTGAGGACCTCTCTGTTGTGCTCACCGAAGCAGGGGGCGGCAGCATAGATCTGAGAAGGATTCTTCTTGAAGATGTTGGTAACGCCGATACCCTTCATGGGGCCAAAGCACTGGTCTTCCCACTCAACGATATTCTCGCGGGCGGCGTACTGAGGATCTTTCTCGATGTCGGCAGGACCGTAGCAGCGCTGGCAGGGGATACCGGCCTTGGTGAAGATCTCTTCCAGTTCGTCGCAGGTGTGCTCGGCGCAGAACTTGGTGCAGAGCTCCTCGGCTCTCTTGCCTCTGGGGTCAAAGAGGGGGAAGCCGGTGCACTTGAGAGGCACATCTCCGGTACCGGGCTTGGGCATGCCGATGATGGGATAGCCGCGCTCCACAGGGCCCTGGCCGACGATAGCCACGAACATGGCATTGCCCTCCTTGGTGTCATAGAAGGAGAAGCAGGCGGCCTGGTCGCTCTTGTTGCCGGTGCGGAAGGGCACGGGCTCGCCCTGCTTCGGGTAGCCCTTGTTGAACCAGTTGGCGGGGTAGTTGTCCAGGAGACGGAACATGGTGTCGTACTGGGCCACGTCGCAGGAGTCACCCTCACCGGTGTGCTGGGCATTGATATAACCGGCCAGAGAAACCATGCAGACATTGTAAGCGGTGACAAAGTCAGACAGATAGGGGTTGACCTTCAGAGGACCGGAGGTTGGGGAGACGCCGTTGAGATACATGTAGCCGCCCATTGCCTGTCCGGAGACATCATAAGAGGCCTTGTTCTTGGCAGGGCCAAACTGGCCGTAGCCGGAGACATGGACGATGGTGAGCGCCTTGTTGTGCTTCCAGCACACCTCATCGGAGAGACCGCGCTTCTCATAGGAGCCGGGACGGCCTGCCTCTATCCAAATGTCGGCCCACTCAATGCACTTGAGGAAGATTTTCTTTCCCCTGGGAGTGGCGGTGTTAAGGGTGATGGAGAACTCATTGCGGTGGTTCTGAGCCCAGGCCAGAGTGCCTCTGGTCTGGCAGGCGATATTGGGGGCCTCGGCCTGAAGAACCTTTGCGCCCATTTCGGCCATAAGGCATCCGGCAAAGGGGCCGGCAATGTTTGTACCGGTGATAAAGACCTTTACACCCTTGAGAACGCCGAAATCGGGATACTCGGTAAATTTGTGGGTCAGCTTGTTGTTAATAACTTTCATGTAAGTATTCCTTCCATATAGTTTTTTTCGGGGGAATAAGGCATTGCCGCCCCCCTCATCAATTCAGAAAGTCCGCTCAGGCAACTGTGACTTCATCGCCCTCGGGGTACTTCTCCTGGAGCTTCTCGCCGCCCTTAAGTGCACCGGCGACACAGACGAAGAGGAGAACTGCGAAGACCATGTAGACAACCCAGGTGAGGCCATAGCCAACTATACCCTGGATGATGGAGGTAAGTACGGAACCCAGAGCTGCGCCAATGAGGAAGAAGAGATTTGCAAAGGCGTATATACCTGCGTATTCCTTGGTTCCGAAAACCTTGGACATGATGACTGCGGGCAGCACTTTGGGCAGGAACATGGCGAAAGCAAAGAACACGGAGTAGCCAAAGGCGAGGTAAACAGTGGCGGTAATGGAATAGGCATAGAGGCTGCCGAGGCCGATGATGACCAGCACTACAGCGCCGAGAACGGTCTTCTTGATGCCGATCTTATCCATGAGAGCTCCGCCGCAGATCATACCCACCAGGGAGACGATGGAGTAAGCGGAGAGGATGGTGCCCTGGAGCTTGCCGCCGTCCTGGGCAATAGAGGTAATGAAGTTGGGGACGTGAGTGGTGACGCCTGCGGCCAGGATACCGGTGAAGATAACAACGCCGATCATGAAGCCCCAGGCTACGGATTTGGTTGCGGTTTTCTTGGACACGCCTATCCAAGCATTGCTCTTTGCAGCGGCAGCAGCCTCGGCCTTCTCATCCTTCTTGCCGGTACGATAAGGCTCGGTGCCGTACTCGGCAGGGGAGCGCTTGACAAGGAACAGAGCGGTGAGCACCATCACGACAGTGACAACAACGGCGGAGAAGATCATGGCAGTCTTCCAGCCGGTTGCGTCAGCGGCAATGAAACCGGAGATCACGGGGGACCATACGGCGCCGCCCAGGCCGCCGCCGGCATAGGCGATGGACATCATGGTGGCCCGCTTGTCCTCAAACCATGCAGTGATGAGCATGGAGATGGGCAGCTGAGTCAGACCGGCCATGAATACGTTGGAGAGGCCGAAGAGAATATAAAACTGCCAGATTGCGGTGCAGAAAGTGGCGATAAACCAGCACAGTCCGGTACCCACGGTGACGATTACCATCATGAGTTTCATATTCTTCTTCTGATACAGGCCTGCAATGACCATGGCGCCGATTGCACTGGCAAAAGAGGATATGAGGTTTACCATAGACCAGCTGGTATTGCTGAAGCCCAGGTCAGAGCATACGGGGGCCATGTACAGGGAGAAGCAGTTGCTCATTATTGCCGTGGGTATGAAAGACAAAATGAAGGCAGCTGCAAGAACTCCCCAGCCTTTGAATTGTTTCTTTTCCATAACTCTTATCTCCTTTAAATTTTTTTTAAAAGCCCTTCTTCAGACTTTCCTGAATAAGCAGGCTTCTAACTACTTTTCCACTTTCATTACGTGGGATAGAATCCAAGAACTCAAAAGATTTAGGTATTTTATAGGGAGGGAGGAAGCTCAGGGAGAACTTAATGAGTTCCTTGGCGGTGACAGGTTCATTGGCCTCCACAATGGCGTGGATTCTGTGACCCCATTCACTGTCGGGAAGGCCGACAACTACTGCGTCGGTGACCTTCTTATGCTTTTTAAGTACGGCCTCTACCTCGGCGGCGAAAACGTTTTCACCACCGGTGACTATCATGTCGCTGCGCCTGTCTGCAAAGTACAGATAACCCTCTTCATCGACATAGCCCATATCGCCAACCGTACGGAAGCCCGAGGCATCCTTGGGGATGGGATCCACATTCACATACTCAACATCAGGGCTGGTGGGCCAGTACATATAGATCCCGCCGATTTCACCGGCAGGGAGCTCATTGCCTTCCTCATCTCGAATGGATATTTTCCCGTCGAGCATTTTTCCTACACTGCCGGGATGCTTCAGCCACTCGTCGCCCCGTATATTGGTCATGCCTATGCACTCTGTCATGGAGTACATTTCATACAGCGAATCCGGCGGAATGATATCCAGCCACTGATATTTGAGATCCTTGGAGCATATGCCGCCGGTATGACAGAGAGCCTTGATGCTCTTCATATCCTCTTTTTTAAATCCAGGCAACTTTATGATACGCTGCATCAGGGTCGGGACCATCTGCACATATTCGACCTGGTATTTCTTGATAAGATCTACCATAAGCTGGGCATCAAACACCGCAGGCATGATAAGGGTGTTTCCACAATACAGCCCGTTAAAAGCGGCGGAGTGAGGGGCCCCGTGGAAAAGAGGTCCCGCCAGAAGCTGCCGCACTTCAAAGTTCATACCGGACATATAAAACCAAGCCTGAAGGCCCTCGTCACTCTGGCCGGCAGGGACATTCTGCTGGATAACCTTTGTTTTGCCGGTGGTGCCGCCGGAGCAGTTGGCCATGTTGGGCACGGCATCGGTGTCAGGGGGCATCTCGTCGGAATAGCCGGAGCTGAGCTCCTTGAGTTCCGAGGTGCTGAGGCTGGTATAGCCCGCAGGCTTTCTGCGGTTGGTGACCACAAGGATAGGGGAGATACATTCGCATATCTCAGCCATGTTTTTCTGCGGCACCTTACTGGAAATGGGCACATAGCATCCGCCGACTTTCCAAATACCGAAAGCCAGAGCAATATGGGTAGGTGTGTTGCCCAGAGCAACTATAACACTTTTGCCGCTACCAACGCCCTGATCTTTCAGATACCAGGCAATCTTATTGGACAGCACTTCCAGCTCACGCCAAGTCATGACGGTTTCGCGATTTTCCGGGGAAATGTAAATAATGGCTGGGGCGTTGGGTTTTACGGCGGCTATGCGGGCAAGCTGCCTGCCGGGGGAAAACTCACTCTTGCCGTCGTCAGTGTTGAAGATGTTAAAATGCTTAACGCTCATAATATCCACACTTTCTGCATGAGTTTTAAACTTGGGTCCTTATGGGCCCAAGTTAAACTGCCCTTAGTTGGCTACGTTTGCAGGAACGTATCCGCCGTCCACATTCAAGGTGACGCCGGTGACATAGGAAGCTGCGCTGCTGGCAAGGAAGAGAACACCGTTGGCAATATCCTCGGGCTTACCGATGCGGCGGAGAGGAATACCGCTCATCAGGTTCTTCTTTGCAAACTCGGGAACGGTAGCGAGCAGGTCAGTCTCAATCACACCGGGGGCGACAGCGTTGACGCGAATGCCGTGGTAAGCCAGCTCCCAGGCAAGAGACTTAGTCATGGAGATGACGCCGCCCTTGGAAGTGGGGTAGGGGCAGCCGACACCGGACCCGAAGATACCGGCGACGGAGGCGGTGTTGATAATGCAGCCTTTGGTCTTTTTCAGCAGCTTGATGGCATACTTGGACATATTAAAGATAGCCTTGACGTTGACGTTCATGATGTCGTCCCACTCAGACTGCTTGAGCTTCTGAATAGGAGTGCTGCTGTCAGCGCCGGCGTTATTGACAAGAACGTCCAAGCGGCCCCATTTCTCCTCAATCTCGGCGTAGAGCTCCTGAGCGGCCTTGTAGTCGCAAAGGTCAATTGCCTTGGTCATGACTTCGTAATCGGGGTTGATTTCCTTAAGGGCAGCCAGAGCCTTTGCACCGGTCTCAACATAGTGGCTGAGGAAGTACACCTTTGCACCGGCTGCAAGAAAAGACTTTACGATTCCAAAACCAATACCACGGCTGCCGCCGGTAACCAGAACTACTTTGCCTTTAAACTCATTTTCAAACATTGGACATTTTCCTTTCCTGTTAAAAAGTTATAAAGTAATCAGTCCGTTCCAGGGGCTTCCCGGGGCCCTTTGCATATGCCACCAGTTTAAATGCTTGGAACGATAATATTTTAACAGAATTCGAAAAATACAGTGTGCCGAAGCATTGAGTTTTTTTACAAGATGTTACGACAAAAAATGAGATTCTATGTACAAGATGGCAGAATGTAGTAAAGACGAACAAAAGAAAAAAGTGATTTGTCAGTCTCTTTTAGGCAATTTTTTTAAAATAAACAGTAAAAATCGCAATAAATATAATCAATAGATTTAAAGCAGTTAAGAAAACAAAAAATTTCCTTGTTAAAAATTACTACATTTTCTTTTCCGGAGCTGAGCTGTGTTGAAAATATGACCGGGGAAGCTTTTCGGTAAGTACGCCAAAAAGATCCATCATGTAGCAAAAGCAGATGCTGGTACGGTTGTCACAATTGCTGTTCATTTCCCTCAGCAAACCGTTCATAGAATCATTGGCAATATCGGCCAAGAGCCCGTTGAGATATACGATAGGTGGCTCTGAAGTGACGTAGAACTGCTCTATTTTAAGATAAGGATTGGCGATCATGTAAACGTAGGTACCACTGTTCATGCGGCTGTCCACGATTTCCATTATTTTACCTATATCGGGAATGAAGCGGTAGCGGTGAAAGGGCCCCAGATTTATAAGGGTGTTTGGCTTGAGAGGGTATTCTATGCCGTTTACGACTATTTTACCAGTACCGGAGCGTACCAGCATAAAAACCTGCTCCCTGTTGTTGGCATATGGGGTGGGAGCTTTTATTCGGCGAAGGACGGTACGTATTTCATCGGGGAGCACAGTCTTTGAAAAGTAGTCGTATGCTCCGGAAAAGTTTGAGGTGATGGTGGTGCGGTTTTTTCCATCAGTTTCAAAAGTGTATTTGTTATTCATTGCTGCCTCCGGTATCGCCGCGCTTCTTCCTGAATTCACCGGGCGACACACCATTAATATCATAAAATACACGGCCCATTGTACGGCCTGAACCAAAGCCAGACTCTATGGCTATATCCACCGTAGGCAGGTCGGTTGTGCTGAGCAGGGCCTCTGCATATCTGACGCGAAACTGTGAAAGGATCTGCTTAAAGCTGGTATTCAGCCTGGACTTGAACTGTATACGAAGTATGTTGCCGGATGTATACAATTCCTTGGATATTGTGTCCATATCAATATACTCGGTCATATTCTCATAGAGAAAGCTTATTACGGAAATAAGCGTTTCACTCATTATCATACCTCTGTATGGGCGCTTACGTGTACCTGAACAGAGCATCTGCTCGCGGTAGGCCTGGGGAGTCATCCCCGTAAGAGCTTTGAAGCGGCGAAAGAAAGTGATTTCCATATTAAATCCTGAGATGGACGCTATATAGCCGAAGGGCAGACTGTCATAGAGGAAAAAGGAGGTGGCCAGAATAAGCCGGAGCCTGTTAAGATATTGGTTAAAGTTCAGTCCAGTTGCCACCAAAAGGGCATGGTTCAGGGAGGCTTCGTTTACTTTGGGGCTTATGGCCTTGGCGACCTGGGCTGCGCTCAGATCCATTGTACTGTGAGTAGCCATGTAGAGGCTGACTTGGCGGCCCAGCGGCATGTTCTCAAATCTGTATTGATCTTTCATGCTCTGGGTTACCCTATTATACAGCAGCTCAATTTTCCGGAGGAAAGAACTCCTGATGATTGTAGAGCCTCTGGTATTTTTTTCGCATAATTTTTTGTATTGGTAGAAGAGTCGGATAATCTGATCGACCCCCTCGCCGCCGGGACCGATTACGGGGAGACCGGTTACGACTTCCGACTCCTTGCTCAGGCTCAGCTTCCTGAAAGTAAAATAGCTGATCAGCTGATAATCAAAGGCGCATACCCATATGTGCAGCTGTTCTCCAAAATTCGGGCATATAGTGAGCACCTGGGAGCCCTGTATCCAGGCGATACACCTAGGCTCAACGGGGAATTCTTCCCCATTGATGATGAAAATTCCCTTACCGTCCCTGACCAGTATAAAGTAGCTGTCTATCTCCATTACGGGAAACATTTCCTGAGAAATTGTATATTCCTGAAGCTGAAGATATTTGTCAGGCCCACAGAAAATGTTGCTTCTTGGGGTCTCACACAGCGGCCTGCATTTCTTTTTCAAGTTCTCACCTCTCGAAGCCGGATAAGAATGTAGTGTTTCTGATAAAAATGTCCAGTCAAGCTGTACTGATGTTAAAATAAAGGTAACAGAAATTTGTTAAAAAATCAAGTTTTGCCTCAAATCATTTTGCCATAAAATTCAAAATAAGGTCAGCATATGCTAAGAATAATGAAAAAATACAGGCGTATTCTCGGATTATGCAGAATACGCCTGTAAAAAATTATTAAAACTCAAAAAAGGTACAAACAATTCAGAGCTTGGACAAGCCCAGCGCCGTCCTGGCGGCCACTCTGCCGAACATCAATGCTCCGCCTATAGAGGTGCCGCAGGTTGGATACTCAGTGCCGAAAAAGCCCGTGTTGGCAACTTCCCCGGCGGCGTACAGGCCTGGGATAAAAGAACCGTCAGGACGAAGCACCCGGGAATCAACGTCTATCTCCAGCCCGCCAAAGGTAACTGTAATACAGGGGTGGAGCCGGAGGGCTACAAATTTGGGCCCTTCTATGGGGTGCAGGAACTCAGCGGGTTTGCCGAAGTCCTCATCTATTCCCTTATCAACCAGTTCACAGTAACGATCGTAGGTCCTGCGCAGACGCTCAGGCTCACAGCCCATTTTCTTTGCCAGCCCCTCAATGCTGTCGGATACCGGATCCCGGCTCTTTTTGTTTACTGCCATCTTATAGCCCAACTTGACACCGGGGTAGGGCTCTTTGCCGGAGGTGATGTACCAGCCGCAGTTGCTGCCGCTGGCGGCCAAAGCATCGCCCACAGTGTATTGGTAAGTCCACTCATTTACCACGCGGTCGCCCTTTTCGTTCACAATAAGGCCGGACTCGTCATTGATACCTATACCGCAGGTGAGGCTTGTGTATACTACCTGGACAGCGGGGTGCACAAAGTTCCTGGCGCCTATCTTTTCTGCCGCCACAAGTCCGTCGCCCACATTGCCGTGGGGAACTGTACTGTAATAATGGGCAGTGGGATAGCGGGAGCACATCTCTTTGTTGCGGGAATAGCCTCCGGTAGCCAAAACCACCCCTTTTTTCGCGTATACCGTCACCAGTCCGCCATTGCTGCGGCGGCAAAGAGCTCCGGTGACCGCGCCTTTTTCGTCGGTTATAAGTTCCTTAAGAGCGGTGTTGTACAGGATTTTTCCGCCCAGGTCGTTTTCATAGTACAAAGTCAGGGGAACGGAGATCTCTCCACCCTCTCCGTTGGTCTGGCCGCCGCCTCCGGGGGAATTGTGGACTCGCCAGGGTTGGAGGGAAACGTGGATGGGCTCCACGTCCTGGACCTGATAGCTGCATTTTTTCAGACTGCCGTCCTCATTTTGCTCCGGCCTGGATAGCTCCGGCCAGGGCTGGCTCAGTATATCCTCTGGATTGCCTTTTATGCTGTATTTCACGGAGCTGAGCCAGTCAAGGGTGCTGTTCAAATGTTCTGAGACATAGCGGGTCTTTACCGGGGACATGAAATCTCCCCGACGGCAGCCCACCTCCATGAGGTAGTCATATACCATTTCTGGACTGTCATATATGCCTTGCCTTTTCTGCCAGCGTGTTCCGGCGCCAAGGACCTTGCCGCCGCTGCGGGCGGTGGAGCCGCCGGTAATTCCTGCTTTTTCTACCACGAGCACATTGGCTCCCGCCAGCTTTGCCTCCACTGCGGCGGCAAGACCGCCGGCTCCGGCTCCGCATATGAGCAGATCCACAGTGTATTCTTCATCCTCCGGGGCTTCCTGTATTGGACCGGGGGCAGTTTTCAGCTGAGAGATAAGCTCTTTGTCTGCCCCGGAAGCTTTAATGGCGGCGGCAACCGCCTCCAAAATGGCCTGACTTGTGAGCTCGGCGCCTACTACCTCCGGAATGTTCAGAGACTGGTATTCGACAATTAATCCGGGCATGGTTTCCACCGGAGAGGTGTTCAAGCCCCAGCCTATGCCACGCACCTCGTTGTGCTCCGTCACTTTGACGGACTCAATGCGCTCCGGACCGAGGCAGACTTCAACGGTCAGCTTGCCGCGATAACCCTTGCCCTGCCCCTGATATGTGCCTGCGTTAAATCTGGACATTGTCTTTCCTCCTGTCTCAGAAAGTGTTTGCGGGCCTGTATCCTCCGTCAGCATGTATGGTGTCGCCGGTTATATATGCGGCGGAATCGGAGGCCAGGAATAACATTACGTTTGCGATATCTTCAGGCTCACCGAAACGGGAAAGGGGAATGGTGCCGGTGATGGTTTTTGCGGCAAAATCAGGGAGATTTGCCACGAGATCGGTATTGATGACTCCAGGGGCAACGGCATTCACACGCACACCAAGAGGGGCGAAGGTCCATGCCAGAGACTGGGTCATGCCTATAACAGCCGCCTTGCTGGTGGGGTAGGGCAGACCTGCGGCAGAGCCGTAGACACCGGCTACCGATGCAGTATTGATAATGCAGCCCTTGTGCTTCTTAAGGTATTTGATTGCGTACTTGCTCATGGTGTAGATGCTCTTTGTGTTGAGATCCATAATCTCGTTCCACTCTGCCTGCTTCAGCTGGTTGAGTGGCGTACTGCTGTCCTTACCGGCATTGTTGATGAGTATATCTATGCGCCCCCACTTGGCCTCGACGTCGCTGAAAAGCTGCTGCACGGCCTTGTAGTCGCACAGGTCGATAACCCTGCGCATGACCTCGTAATCCGGGTTTATCTCCTTCAGGGCGGCCATGGCTTTTTCCCCGGTCTCCTCATAGTGGCTGAGGAAACACACTTTGACACCTTCTGCCAGGAATTTCTTCACAGCGGCAAAACCTATACCCCTGCTTCCGCCGCTTATGACAGCGACCTTGCCTTTCAATTCTTCGTACATTTTTCCTTCCTTCTTTCTTGTTTTTATTTTTGAAAAATAATGCTTGCAAAGGTTGAAAACTGGAACCGGACCGGCCCATAAGGGCAGACCCCGCCGGAGAATATCCGGTGGGGTCTAATTTATCAATTTTCTCTTATTAATTCTGCCACCGGATCAGAGATTATAGGCAACCTCGAAGCCCTGATGCATTGCATCACTGGACTGGCCGGGCTTGACGGCATCTCCGATGACATATACCTCAGGAACAAAAGCCTTCAGTTCCTCAGAGAGCGGGTCATACTTTCTGGAACCCAGGCCCAGGACGATGTAGTCAAAGCCCTTGAGCCACTCCTCACTGCCGTCTTTGTGCTGAATCTTAACGTCGTGCTCGGTGACCTCCAGAACCTTGGAGTTGACATGCATCTGGACACCCTCGTGACGGAGGCTGGCCATGGCGACGCTGCGGTTAGGCTGGCAGACGCCGGTCATCATCTGGGGCATCATCTCCACAAGGCTCACCTCTACGTCGCCAATGCTGCCGCCGGTGGAGTAGACGGAGTTGGGTCTTGCGTCCTTCATAATCATCTCGGCGGTCTCGCAGGCCACCTCACCGCCGCCCAGAATGCAGACGCGGCCCTGAGGAATGGTGATCCTGCGGCTGAGAATATCGTGGGTAGTAATGATGGGATAGTCACCTACGCCCTTGATAAAGGTGGGGATAAGGGGAGTTGCGCCGGTAGCGACCACCACGGCATCGGGAGCAAATTCCTTTACCAGTTCCACGGTGGCTTCCTTCTTGAACTCAAACTTAACGCCGGCCTTCTTGGCGCGGTAGTTGAGATGCACCATCCACTTGGTCATCTCCTGCTTACCGGGAGAAACAACTGCCAGATTCAGCTGGCCTCCGATATGATTGCTCTTTTCCCATACGGTGACATCATGTCCCCGCTCGGCTGCGGTGACTGCAGTGTACATTCCGCCGGGGCCTGCGCCGATGACCAGCAGTTTTTTGGGCTTGTCAGTGGGGTTGAAGGGGAAGTCATATTCCCGGCCCACCAGGGGATTGATGTGGCACTTACATACGGGATGCTGGGGATTTTCGGGAGTAATGCAGCGGCCGCCGCAGGAGCCACAGGGAGTGATGTCGTCAAAGCGGTTTTCCAGAGCCTTCTTGGGCAGATCGGGATCTGCCAGCAGGGGACGGCCCAGAGTTACTCCATCTACCAGGCCACGTTCCACCAGATCGGCAGCATAACGGATGTCGTTGATTTTGCCGACCACAAATACGGGGATGTTGACAACTTTCTTTATCTCGGAAGCTTCATAGACGTTCATGCCTATCTTCATGCTGTGGGAGGGAAGGATATTCTGAAGTCCCTCATACTGAACGCCGCCGGATACCTCCAGCATATCCACGCCTGCTGCCTCAAACTTGGGAGCCAGGTACAGCATCTCTTCCAGAGAATTGCCGCCGGCCTGGCGCTCGTCGCCGGAGATACGCAGCACTATGGGGAAGTCGCGGCTGACATTTCTGCGGCATTCCTCAATAATCTCCAGAATAAGTCTGGCCCGGTTGTCTATACAGCCGCCGTATTCGTCCATGCGCTTGTTGCGAAGAGGGGACAGGAAAGCACCGGGGAGCATGTAGGCGTGGGCGGCATGCAGCGCGATGCCGCCGCAGCCGGCTTCCTCAGCTCTGCGGGCAGCCTGCCCGTACTGCTTGATTACTTTCTGTATTTCTTCAATGGTCATTTCTCTGGAGACATGGCCGTTGGCATTTGTGTTGACGGAGGGTCCCATAGGCTTGATGCCCTTAAGGGCACAGATAGACTCAGGGCCGGGATGTACTATCTGGGGGAAAAGGGTGCTGCCGGCATCGGTAATGCGCTTTGCAAAAGCGGCAAACTGAGGTACCAGCTTGTCCTTATCCAAAGCGGTGGTTTTGCCGATGTACCAATACTTGTGGTCGACGGTTACGGCATCGATGACCACATAACCCACACCGCCCTCGGCACGGCGCACAAATATGTCCGCCAGCTGTTTGGGTACGGTGCCGTCAGTAGCCTCATAGTGCATGCTCATGGGAGCCATTGCTATGCGGTTTTTAAGGGTGGTTTTTCCCAACTGGAGGGGGCTGAAGAGTTTTGCATTTTTCATATCCGTTATCATGCGTATACCTCCAAATAATATTGAATTGACGCTTGCCGACTGTTCTCTGTGGATTTCCCTGTTCCACAGCAAGGCTTTCTGCTGAAAATCCGGCTTATGAAGCCAGACCTGACTATGTTTACAGTATAAACTGAAAAGGGCGTATTGTGTATCTCATTTTTTGTTAAACAATCCACATTCATTCGAGACTTTCTTTTAATTTTCCTACAAGATATGTAGACATTTTATTAAATTTTCCTACGATATCTGCGGCGCTAACAGCAGCGCTTCCACACATATCAACGGCTTTAAAGCGTATCTGCTGTATACATCCGGTATCTGTTGTGACAGTGACACAAATATAGGCAATTTGGAAGTGTACCTTTAGGGTTATATTATTTAAAAAGCGTAGATAAATGACAGTTTTGGATAAGAAAATAATGATAATAAAATATGATTTTTTGTTCCTGGCTTGGGTATGAGAAAGAGAAAATATTGCCTACAAGCAGCGGCCACTAGTGTTAAAATTTCTACAATAAGTTTTCTGCTGAGACAGTGATAAGGCGGCTTCAAGCCACCAGTAGCTGCCGGGCGGGCTGTTCCCTGGCCCGTTTCGGCCCTCTCCCAAAGGGCCACTGTCAAATTTCCTATTGCCCCATTGTAAAGAAAAATTTAAAGAAAGGAAAGAGTGTATTACTATGAGTTACGATGCATTGTTTTCCCCCTTTAAGCTCAGAGGACTTGAACTCAAGAACCGTGTTGTTCTGCCCGGCATGAATACCAAGATGGTCAAGAATAAGCACGACATCGCGGAAGACCTGGCCGCTTACCATGCCGCCCGTGCTGCCGGCGGCTGCGCCCTGAACATCGTTGAGCCTGCCTGCGTCTGCCCCGAGACCCACGCTTACCTGTACCTGGGCCTGTACACTGAGCACCACAGCGAAGAGCTGAAGAAGGTCACCAAGGCCATCCATGACAACGGCGGTCTGGCCTGCGTCCAGATCTGGCACGGCGGCTTTGTTCCCGAAGCTTTCTTCGACAAGACCAACAAGAGAGAGACTCCCGATACCATCACCCATGAGCGTATCCAGGAGATCATCAAGCAGTACGGCGCTTCCGCAAAGCTGGCTGTGGAGGCCGGTTTTGACGCCCTGGAGTTCCATGCCGCCCATACCTATCTGCCCCACGAGTTCATGAACCCCTTCCTCAATAAACGTACCGATGAATACGGAAATCAGAGTCTGGAGAACCGCTGCCGCTTCAACCTGGAGGTCATCCGGGAGATGCGCGCCAATATGCCCGAGGATATGCCTCTGCTGATGCGCCTGGACGCCATCGACGAGCTGATGCCCAAGGTCACCACCGTTGAAGAGACCATCCAGTTCATCAACTGGGCTGCCGAGGCCGGTGTAGACGCTGCTGACCTCTCCCGCGGCAATGCCATGAGCCTTGCCACCGTTTACGAAGTTCCCCCCTACAATCTGGAGCCGGGCTTCAATATGGATAACATCGCCGCCGTCAAGGCCGGCATCAGCATCCCCGTCATCGGCGTGGGCCGTGTCAACACTCCCGATGTGGCCAACAAGCTCATTGAGGAAGGCAAGATCGATATGATCGCCGTTGGCCGTGGCCAGCTGGTGGATCCCGAGTGGTGCAACAAGGCCAAGGAAGGCCGCACCGATGAGATCCGTCTCTGCATCGGCTGCACCCAGGGCTGCTACGACAAGGTCGTTGACCCCAAGGCCAACCACATCACCTGCACCCGCAACCCGGCGCTCTGCCTGGAGTACAAGGGCCTCCCGAAGCCGGAGACGGCCAAGAACGTCATGGTCATCGGCGCCGGCATCGGCGGCCTGCTGACTGCTCAGTTCCTGAAGGCCCGCGGCCACAACCCCACCATCTACGAAGCCTCCGAGAAGGCCGGCGGTCAGTTCGTTCTGGCCGGCGCCGCCCCCAAGAAGCAGGAGTTCGCCGCTGCTGTGGAATGGGAAGTGAAGGAGTGCCAGCGCCGCGGTATCGAGATCAAGACCGGCGTCACCGTGACTCCCGAGCTGATTGCTGAGGTCAAGCCCGACCATGTGGTCATCGCTACCGGTGCCCACTATGTGGCCCCCGAAATCCCCGGCATTGACAGCGCTGATGTTGTCACTGCAGAGGACGTGCTCACCGGCAAGGTGGAGCCCAAGGGCGAAGTGGTCATCCTGGGCGGCGGCACCGTGGGTTGTGAGGTTGCCCAGTATCTGGTGAGCAAGGGCGAAAAGAACGTCCGTGTTATGGATGCAAAGCGTGTAGGCAACAACATGGGTATGCTGCGTACCATGTTCATGGACATCGAGTATCCCGGAGATGCCATTAAGAAGAGCAACAAGTCCAAGGTCACCAGCATCGAGGACCACACCATCAACTACAAGTTCACCGATAAGTTCAAGAAGACCTCCGACAAGAGCCGTCACTTCGACACCCTGGTGGTTGCTACCGGTACCGTTTCCCGTCCCACTGCCGACCTGACCGCCAAGTGCGAGGAGCTGGGTATTGCTTATGACGTCATCGGCGATGCCAAGCAGGTCCGCATGGGTCTGGATGCTACCGCTGACGCTTACGCAGTTGCATACCGCATCTAAGATCGGACTGTAAACTTTTAGGAAGGAAGTTTTTATCATGACTGTTGAAGAACGTCTGGAAGCTCTTGAGAAGGAAATCCAGAGACTCAAGGACATCGAAGAGATCAAGGCCCTGAAGAGCCGCTACTTCGCCGCCCTGGACACCAAGGACTGGGAAGGCCTGAAGGCCACCTTCCACCCCGATGTGACCACCTCCTACTCTGACGGCAAGCTGTCTTTCCACGGCCCCGAAGAAGTGGCCAACTATATGGCAGAGAATATGCCCCAGACTGAGATCACCCTCCATCAGGGCCATACCCCCGAGATCATCATTGTCAGCGATACCGAGGCCATCGGCCACTGGTATCTGCAGGACAACCTGATCTTCGCCCAGGGCAATCCCTATGAGGGTCTCCAGATCCAGGGCAGCGCTCTCTACACCGACAAGTATGAGAAGGTGGACGGCAAGTGGCTGATCAAGGAGACCGGCTACCTGCGGATTTATGAGGAGTCCTTCCAGAGAGACAAGTCCCATTTCATCCGCATCAACATGTTCCGTCCCAAGAAAAAGAAAGTCGTCAAAAAATAATTCAGAGGCAATTATTAACCGGTAATAGTTTGAAAATGCCGCCATGCCTTCGTGGCATGGCGGCATTCTTGTGAATGAAAGATTTTACAGTATTGTCCCGGCGTTTTCCGGTTGAATAAAATTAGGGACTTCTGTATAATAAAAAAGATAAGTGCCAACCGGCGGCGGGAAAAGGGAGAAATTGCCGTGCTGCGCAGGATACGTAGAAAGATATACAGGAAAATACGCTTCAAGACCTGGTACAGGAAGTGCCGTCACTACAATTTAAAGCATGGACAAATAGACAGCATTATTGCAAAGTATAAAAGCCCGGAGGAACTTGAGGATAAGAAATACCTCCGTTGCCTTCGCCGGGATATGACCCGCTGCCTGATGAAGTACGGAGCTTATTATGATGAGTACTTCCAGTACGGCTTTGAGGGAAAAGATGATGAATACCGCTCCTCCTTCATTACCGAAGGCATAAGGATGAGCTTTTATCCCAGGATGAACGACCCCAGAAACACCAACATGTTGGAGAATAAATACCTGACCTATAAGAAATTCCGAGAGTTTTTCAAGCGGGATATGCTGTGCATCCGCAAGGACAAGGAGCCTGGGGAAAAAGCTCTGGAGGAGCTGGGCGGCTTTACGGACAAGCACCGGGAATACATAGTAAAGCCCATATATGCCGCCTTCGGCAAAGGCGTTTATCTTGATAAAATAGAAAACTACGCTTCTCTGGAAGAGGCTTTTGCTGAATACAGCTCTGCCGGTGCCGTGCTGGAGGAACTTATTGAACAGGGGGAAGAAATGGCGGTGATACACCCCCAGTCGGTAAACACTCTCCGCATCCCCACGGCAGTTATAAAGGACGGAGAGGGAGCGGAGCAGGTGGTGCTCTTTAACCCCACCCTCAGAGTGGGACAGCACGACAGCGTTGTAGACAACTTCAGCGCAGGAGGCATCAGCGCCCTGATCGACCCGGAGTCGGGAAGGGTGTTTACCCACGGGGCAGACAAAAAGGGCCACAGCTTCCGGCAGCACCCGGACACGGGAGTGAGCTTTGAGGGCTTTCAGATACCCGCCTGGGACGAGGCGGTGAGCATGGTGAAGCAGGCGGCCATGATGGTGCCGGGCAATCACTACTGCGGCTGGGATCTGGCCTATACGGCAAAGCATGGCTGGTGTATGGTGGAGGCCAACTGTACGGCCCAGATGGGCGGGATGCAGTTGGTGACCAAGACGGGGCGCCGCTGGGAGCTGGAAGCACTGATAGCAAAAATGTAAGGGGACAGGGGAATGAAAGAGAGTACAGGACTTGCAAGGATAATTTCCTCAAGAAAGCATATACGGGAGTTTGCCCGGAGCTACTCCGCCCAGTGCGGCAAAAGCGCGGGATGGATAGAAAAAGACATAATCCAGGCAAAGAAAATAAACCACATTTCCCTGGGGGAGTACAGCTGGCTGGGCTATGACAGCCTTACGGAGGAACAGAAAAAGACCGTATGTACTTTGTGGACCAGGGCGGAATACAGAAAAACTCTGACGGACAGACGCTATATCTGCATACTGATGAACAAATACATCTTCTCCAAGGTGTTTTCCGAATTTTACGGACGGCGCTGCTATCTGGCAAAGGATGTAACGGAGGAGTTGCTGTGCAGCCTGGCGGGAGAGGAAGGCCGGGTGATAGCAAAGCCCAACTGTAAGGGTCAGGGTAAGGGCGTAAAAGTACTGCCCGCATCTGGGCCGGAAGAACTGGATGCCACCATGGAATTCATCAGAGGGGCGGAGAATTATATTGTAGAGGAATACATTACCCAGCACGCCCGGCTGGCAGAGCTGAACCCCGGAGCCGTGAGCATAATCCGCTTCTACTCCCTGAGTTCTCCCCGGGGCGATCTGGTATTTGCACCGGTGCTCACCTGTGCCATAAGCAAGAGTATATCCAATGGATGTCAGGATGCCCTCACAGCCATGATTGATATCAGGAGCGGGGAAGTGATAACCGACGCCGTGGACCAGAACAAGCTGGTGGAGCATCAGTGCCACCCGGTGACGGGAGTGAGATTCAAAGGGCTGCAGATACCTTACTGGCAGGAGTGCCTGGAGCTGATGCGAAAGGCAATGCCCCTGGCGGGGAAGATATCCAACATCGGCTGGGATCTGGCAATAACGGAAAACGGACCGCTTATAGTGGAAGCCAACACAATCCCGGGCTTCAACACCGCCCAGTATGGAGGCTACCGCTGGGTGACTGAAGGCTGGGGATACCGGCCTCTGTTCGACTACGGCCTGGGTCTTGGCGAACTGCCTGAGGACGGGCGCTACGACAGGGTCCTGATAAAGCTCTGAAACGTAATGAAATAAACATAGAATTTTTGTACAGGGATAAGGAGCGGGTATGGAAATAATAATTTCCCTGGCCTTCGGGCTGTGGATAGGCATTACGGCGCTGGTATACAGGGCAATCTGCTCCCGGGATAAAAGGGGCGGGAAAGACGTATGAATGTATATATTATAGGTATATTTGTCTCCCTAGCCGTGTTTTTCCTGGTGGGGCTTATCGCCGGAAGAAAAGTGAAAGACACTAACGACTACTATGTTTCCGGCCGCCGGGCCCCTACAGTGCTTATCGTGGGCTCCCTTATTGCCTCTTTCCTGTCCACCGGGGCCTTTTTGGGAGACACAGGCGAAGTCTACTCCGGATTTTTCATGGGCATAGTCATTGTGGGCGTTATTCAGGCCACCGGCTATATTTACGGCGCAGGATTCTTTGGACGTTACATACGCCGGAGCATGGCCAGTACTGTGCCGGAGTACTTCGGACAGCGTTTTGACTCTCCCAAACTCCGCCGGCTGGCAGCTATCATAATGATAGTTTCTGTCAGTGCTTATCTGCTCTCGGCTATCCAGGGGGTGGCCACCCTCATGAGCAGCATAACCAATCTCAGCTATCCGGCCTGCACGGTGATAGTGTGGCTGGCTTTTACAGTGTTTACAATTTATTCAGGTTCCCCTGGAGTGCTGCTTACGGACACTATAATGTTCCTGGTTTTTCTGGCGGGAGCCTTGGCGGCGGTGCCATATATTGTAAAGGCAGGTGGCGGCTGGTTTGACGGTATTGCCAGTCTGGCCAACTGTGAGAGCATGCCGGGGATAATTTCCTGGCACGGAAATCTGGATTACCTGTATCCCGACGGATTGAGTAATCTCCTCTGGGCCCTGACTTATGGATTGGTGTGGGCCCTGGTGGTGGCGGTGAGCCCGTGGCAGACAAGCCGCTACCTTATGGCTAAAAATGAGCACGTGGTTCTGCGCTCGGCCATATGGTCATCTATTGGGGTAATGACTGTTACAGTCTCCTTGTATTTTACAGCAGCCTTTATACGCAATATAAACGGCCAGCTTCAGGGGAGTCAGGCAATAATCTGGGCTGCCATGAATGTTTTGCCCACCTTTATCGGCATAACCATGCTTACCGGCATCACTGCCGCAGGCATATCCTCAGCTTCCACTTTCCTGTCGCTGATAGGTTTTTCTGCGGCAAACGACGTGGTGTCTGCCGCCGTAGAGGACGACAGGAAAAAACTCCGGCTCTCCCGCTGGGCCATGTTGGGAGCCAGCTTGGTCATCCTTGTGCTTGCCTATATTAACCCTCCCCAGATCTTTGTAATTATGTATTTTGGGGGCACTGTTATTGCTGCCTCCTGGAGCGTGGCGGCATTCGGCAGCATATGGAGCAAAAAACTCAGCGGGGCGGGTGCCTACCTGGGCATGCTTCTGGGATTCCTGGGCTGTGCCGGAGCCAAGGCTTATTACGCTCTGGCGGGCATAACCCCGCCTATATACCTGGATGCGTTTTTTATCGGCATTGTCCTGAGCATTCTCGGGGCTGTTGCCGGCTCTCTCATTTTCAAGGTGAGCCCCCGTGAACAGCAGCTGCGTCAGGCCCTGTTTGACAGCAGTATAGCAGAGGGCGGGGACGAAGAATGCCGAAAGGACAGGCGGATGTGGTTGGTATACCTGGCTTTTGCCGTTTTTGTTGGATGCTTTTTCCTGTTCATGTATGCCATACCCTACAACCGGGCTTTAGCCTGATATGAGGTTCAAGCGCTATGGACAAACCTGTAAAGTTATATTATGCAAAGCTTGCCAATATGGGGGATCTGCTCAACGAGCTTATTGTAAGCCGCTGCTTCGGCTGCACTGTGGAGCGGCGCTCTTTTCTGGATGGGGAGATCAGCGCCATAGGCAGTCACCTGGCCATGTATACCTACCACGGAAATCTGCTCATGCGCCTGCAACAGCTTATAAATGGCCGCAGGAATCCGGAAGTACATATATGGGGCACCGGCTTTATAAGCTATGATGACAGCAGGGGGCATTTCTTTAAAAAAAACATGGTGTTCCATGCTCTGCGCGGGGAGCTGACCCGGAAGAGAGTGGAGGCCATGACCGGTAAGGTGCTGGATATCCCCACGGGGGACGGAGGCATTCTCGCCGATTCCCTGCTGGAGGAGCTGCCGGAAATGCAATGGGAAGTGGGGATAGTACCCCACATCTGCGATTTGAAGGACCCGGCAGTGGAAGCTCTTGCAAATACCTATGAAAATTCAAAAATAATCAATGTAAAGGACGACCCGCTGGAGGTGGTGAGGCAGATTGCAGCTTGCGGCTGTGTGCTGTCCAGCAGCCTTCACGGCCTAATAGTGGCAGACAGCTTTGGCGTGCCGAATATGCACCTGGTCTTCGATGAACGGCTGAAGGGCGACGGATTTAAATTTGACGATTACTACTCGGCTTACGGTCTGGAACACAGGCAGATAGACCTGCGCTGTCAGCGCCCTCCGGAGCTGAGTGAGGTATACGGGGAGTACAGGATAAGCCCCCAGATGGTGAGAGAGAAAAAGAGGCAGATGCGGGAGAGTTTTCCCCGACAGCTGTATGACTGATGAGGCGGCGTGTTATGAGGGAAGAACCTCTGGTATCTGTAGTGATACCCAGCTACAACCGTAAAGACAAGATTCTCAAAAGTGTGGACAGCGTCCTGGAACAGAGCTATGAAAACCTGGAGCTAATCGTAGTGGATGACGGTTCAGACGACGGCACCTGGGAGCTCTTTGAAAACTTCCCGGACAGGCGGCTCAGCTATATCCGCTGCGGGGAGAACCTGGGGGCCTGCCATGCCAGGAACCTGGGGGCGGAGCGCGCTGCGGGCGAGCTCATCGCTTTTCAGGACAGCGACGATAGCTGGCATAAGGACAAGCTGGAAAAACAGGTGAAGCACCTGAAAGCTACAGGGGCAGATCTGAGCTTTTGCGGCATGAACCGAATATCCAGTACCGGCAGCAGCTTTTATTATCCGGTGCACCCCTTCCACCCGGAGAAAGGGATGGAGGAGATGCTGGCGGAAAACCGGGCAGGTACCCAGACAATGCTGATGCGCCGGGAGGTTTGGAAAACTCTCCGCTTTGACGAGAGCTTTCGCCGTTATCAGGATTGGGATTTCTCCATCCGTGCTGCGGAGAGATTCAGCCTGGCCTATCTGCCCGAGGCCCTGGCGGACTCGGAGGTGGGGACGGACAGTATTTCCGCTTCGGTAAATTCCTACCAGGCCCTGCTGCATCTTTATAATAAGCATCTGAGCCTATACAGGCAGTATCCCGCCAGCGATGCCGTTATGAATAGGCGTATGGGCAAGCGCCTGCGCCGGATTCAGCCTGAAGCGGCTGCCGTGCATTTCCTGAAAAGCTTCAAAATCAGCGCAAATCCCTATGATCTATTTTGGTATATACGGGCGCGCATACGCGCCGGAAAAGGTGGTAAAGTCCTATGACAGCCTTCGTTGTGCTCCATTACCGTGCTATAGATTACACCAGAAAATGTGTGGATAACATCAAAGCCCTGGAAGGGGAAAAGCATATAATAATAGTTGACAACGCTTCCCCAGACGGTACGGGGGCCCTTCTCCGGGAGGAGTATAAGGGAGACCGGGAGGTCAGTGTCCTGCTCAACAAGGAAAACTCCGGTTTTGCCCGGGGCAACAACTACGGCGTCAGATACGGAAAATGCAAGTTTTCCCCAGACTTTACCGTGGTTTTGAACAATGATGTGGAGATCACTCAGAGAGATTTTATAAGTAAAATTCATGACATATATAATTCCCATCCCTTTGATCTGCTGGGTCCGGACATTGTGTCCGTCTTTTCAGGTATACACCAGAGCCCCAAGACCCTGAAGGGGATCAGCCTAGAGTCGGTGCGAAAAAAGATGGCCTATGTGAAACGGAGCCAAAATCCCATACTCATGCTGCTCAGCAGCGGGGAAAAGAACAGCCCAGCCCTGTGGCGCCGGGCCCAGAGACGGCGCAGGGCCAAACAGAATATCGACTCCGCCGTGGCTCGTGAGGGCGTGGTACTCCATGGCTCCTGCGTTATTTTTTCCCGGCGCTACATAGAAGAACACCCGGAGCCCTTTTACTGCAAGACCTTCATGTACTATGAAATGGAGATACTGGAGTGGCTTTGCCGCCGCGAGGGCGGACTCATACGATATGACCCGGCCATATCTGTGCTTCATCATCAGTACATGGCCTCAAAAATGGAATTCAGCTCAATACTGAAGCAGTCACAGTTCGTGTGCAAATGCCTGATGGACTCTCTACGGGCGGCCGAGGAGCTGATGCTCATGGTAGAGGCGGGAAAAATGCCGGAAACCAGGGAGAGCAAGATACCTGCCCTGGCAGAAGCCTGAGCAGGACAGGATAGGCAGTATGGAGAAAAAGCGTATAAATAAAAATACCCGGGCTTTTTTTGCAGCCATGTCTTATATTTCTCCCCGGCTCAACACAGCGCTGCTTTTCAAACGGAAGTTCGGACGATGGCCTCAGCTTAAAGAACCCAAGACCCTGAACGAGAAGCTGCTAAAGCTTAAGCTGGAGAGCTTTGGTACAGACCCGTTGGTGCGCAAATGTGCCGACAAAAACCGGGTCAGGGAATTTGTCTCTGAGCGGGGATGGGGGCATATCCTCAACCGGCTCATTGCCATATATGGCAGGCCGGAGGAAATACAGTGGCAGGCCCTGCCGGAGAGCTTTGCCCTGAAGTGGAATTTTGGCTGCGGCTATAATATCATATGCCGGGACAAAGCCGACCTGGATTTCCGCGAAGCGGAGAGAAAGCTGAAAAAGTGGGGCAGGGAACCATTCTGGTCATACTACTCCGAACTGCAATACCGGGGTGTGGATAAGAAAATAATTGCGGAGGAGTATATCGGAGACGCAGAGGGCAAGCTGCCGGAGGACTATAAGTTCTACTGCTTCAACGGTCGGGCTTACTGCTGCATGCTATGCCTGGACAGGGATGAGGGCTGGCCCAAGTTCTACTTTATGGACAGGGATTTCCGGCTGCTGAGGATAAACCGGGATTCTCGAAATGCACCGGAGGGATTTGCCTTGCCGAAACCAGAGGGTTTGGATGAGGCATTTCAGGCAGCAGACGACCTGAGCCGGGGCTTCCCCTTCGTGCGGGTAGACCTGTACCTGACGGATAAGGGGCTGCGCTTTGGGGAGATGACCTTTACGCCGGCGGCGGCGCTGGACAACAAGCGCCTGCCGGAGACGGATCTGATGTTTGGCGCAATGATGGAGGCATGAGCTCCGGAAGGAAAAGGAATAACAATGAAGATTGCTGTTATCGGAGCAGGGAACAGCGGCTGTGCCCTGGCGGCGGACTATGCAGCCGGCGGCCATGAGGTGACGCTGATAAAGAGCTCCCGCTCAGTCCATGAGGACAATTTTGCATTTCTGGAAAAAAACGGCGGGAAGATGGTTTTAGAGGAATTCGGCGTCGAAAAGACGGGCCGGATATCCCGGCTGTCCCGGCGGCTGGAGGATGTGGAGGGCTGCCGGGTCGTTCTGCTGTGTACTCAGACTGCCTATCACAGGCAGATATTGGAAAAGCTGGTGCCGCTGCTCCATAGGGGACAGGTGCTGCTGATAGACCCGGGATATCTGTCCACAGCTTACGTGCTGGGGCTGAAGGCTGAGCCGGGACTGATAATAGCCGAGGCCGAAAGCAACTTTATCGACGGGCGCATATCCGCTCCCGGACGCTTTAAGGTGGGCTTTCGCAATGTGAGGAACCCTCTGGGGATATATCCTCGCTCCTCACTGACCCGGGCAAGAGAACTGCTGGATGGCCTGGGCACCCCCTTTACCTATCTTGAAAATGTAGTGGAGGCCGCCCTCCACAATCCCAATATGATTGTGCATACCGTAGGCGCGGTCATGAGTATCCCCCGCATTGAAGCCACCGGAGGGGATTACTGCATGTACCATGAGGTGTTTACCCCGTCTGTATGGAACATTCTGGAAAGACTGGATGGGGAGAAAATGGCAGTGCTCCGGAGCTTGGGCTGTGAACCCCTGCCCTATGTGGAAGCTTGCAAGTTCCGCAACAGTCTGGAGGAAAAGCGCCCCGGCAAGGAAGTTTTTTTTGAATATGCGGCCATGCCTACCAGGGCAAAAGGGCCTGTCTGTGTGGACTCCAGATATATAAGCGAGGATGTGCCTCAGGGCCTGGTGCTGCTGGAATCCCTTGGGCGGGCTTTGAATGTGGCCACCCCTGTGGCAGGAGCTCTTATAGAGTTGGCTTCCGCTGCTTTAGGCCGGGATCTCCGCTCCCAGGGCAGAACTCTGGAAGCTCTGGGCAGGGAAAATGTGGAGGCGATTTTGAAAGAGGCAAAAGGCGGTGCTATCCTTTGTCCAGATTCAGTGCAGTGAAAAAGACCTGGGCCATGTGCCGCAGGCTCGCACAGCAGCGGGGCGGCAGCCGGGTCGTATATTTTGCAGACGCCCTGTATTGCAGCGCAAAGCATGGGGCCTCTCCGGAGAACTATTTTGTTCTGAGGTTTTATGATTTGGACGACAGGCAGCGCCGGGACTTTCTTACATCGGGCCGCTCCAAGGCTGCCGACGCGGTGCTGAACCAGAATGCAGCCGCGGAAGACAAGCGCATTATAGGGAGAAAAGAAGTTTTCAACAGGGTTTTTGCTGAAATGGTGAGGCGGGAATTCCTCTATTGCCCGGAAAGCAGCCGGGAAGAATTTGAGCTCTTTATAAAGAAACATCCTGAATTTATCGCCAAGCCTCCCACCGGAACTATGGGGCAGGGCATTGTAAAGATGCGCGCCGAAGGGGACTGCATGGAGCTTTATGATAGCTGCCGTGAGCTGGGACTGCTGTTGGAGGAAATTATCCAACAGCACCCAGAACTGAACAGGATAAATCCGGCCTGCGTAAATACCGTGCGCGTTAATGCGGCACGAGGCCGTGACGGCAGGGTACGGCTCATAGGTGCCTGCCTGAAATGCGGTGGACCAGGAGCCGTGACAGACAATTTTCACAGCGGAGGAGTTGCCTATCCCCTGGACCTGGAGACGGGGAGGGTGACAGGACCCGGGAGGAACAACAGGGATGCAGAAGACTTTTCTTACCATCCCGGTACAAACTTCTACATGCCGGGTTTTCATCTGCCTTTTTGGAGCGAGGTCAGGGACTGCGTCTTTAAGGCCATGGACAAAGTACCAAGCCTGGGGTACGTGGGCTGGGACATAGCCATCGGGCCCGGCGGGCCGGAGCTGGTAGAGGGCAATTACAGCTGGCCCGGCGGAAATATAATACAATTTGACAATGTGGGTAAATACCCGTTGATTCTTGAGTGTTTGGATGGTGGACATGGGCAACATACTGTTGGATAATATGCTGGTTAAAAACTTGCGGGCATATCCGGTGCTGCGTAGACGTTTCAGAACTTATGTTAAGGGAATAGACAAGCTGCCGGAGGGCTTTACCGAGCGCAAACTCTTCTATGATTACATAAAGGTGCGGCGGAGAAACCCGGAAAAGCGGGTGTCCATGTCGGAATATACCATATTCGGATTTTATTCTTTGCCTGAGGAGGAGCAAAAAAAGTTCCTCACGGATACGGAGGCCACCCTTCTCATGCGGCCTTACAATGCTGAGAGTGAGCCATATCTTAAAGACAAGGTTGCTTTCCTGCAAAACTTTTCCCAGTTTGTCAGCAGGGACTGGCTGTATGTTCCGGATGAGCAACCTGAGACGTTTGTTGACTTTGTAAAACGCAACGGCTCCGTTGCCTTGAAACCCAAACTCTCCAGCTGGGGCATTGGCTTCAGGAAACTTAATGCGGAAGATTTGGACGGGATAGAGGATATGGATACCTTTTTCCAGGAACTAGTAGAAGGAAAATATTTGGCAGAGCAGTTCATCCAGTCCGATGAGAGACTGGCCCGCTTCCACCCGGAATCCTTGAACACCATAAGAGTCATCACCTTCAGAAACGGAGAGAGTTTTGAAGTGTTCGGCTGCGGCCTGCGGGTAGGCAACAAGGGTTTGCATGTGGATAACGCCCACGGTGGTGGAATTTTCTGCGAGATGGACCCGGAGACAGGTGTCATCATAACCGACGGTCTGGACGAGCACGGCAATTATTATGAATGCCATCCCATGACCGGGACCAGATTCAAGGGGGAACAGATACCCTACTGGCGGGAAATCGTGGATCTGTGCCGCCGGGCCTCCATGACCTTGCCCTGCCTTAAAGTGGTGGGATGGGATGTGGCGATCCTCCCCGGAGGAAAGCTGGAACTCATAGAGGGAAACCACAACCCGGGCATGAACATTGTCCAGGCGCCGGCAAAGCATGGCGTACACGACAAGTTTTCCAACATGCTCATTGATTTCTACGGCTACCCGCCGGAGCCCAAGGAAGCCCGGACATAAACCATAAAGAATTTTGGGGCCGGTGCACAATCCGCACCGGCCCCAAAATTATAAGTCTATATTTTCCCCAGGGCTCATTTCATGGCCCGGGCCAGGGTGACAATATCGCCGACACCGTCCACCACTGCGGAAGGGCGATAGGCATAGGTCTTGAGGGTGTCCATGGTGGAGCAGCCCGAGAGCACCAGCACCGTGGACATACCGCTTTCCAGACCGGAGATTATGTCCGTGTCCATCCTGTCGCCTATCATGACGGCCTCCGCCGAATGGCAGTGGAGCTTTCTAAGGCCCGTGCGCATCATCAGCGGGTTGGGTTTACCGCAGTAATAGGCCTGTATGCCGGTGGCCATTTCAATGGGGGCCACCAGAGCCCGGCAGGCCGGAGCTATTCCACCCTCAATGGGGCCGGAGACGTCGGAATTGGCGCCGATGAGCTTGGCACCCCCCATGACCAGGTTTGTGGCCTTGGTCAGAGAGTCCAGAGAATAGGAGCGGCCTTCACCAACTACCACATAGTCGGGGTTGACGTCGTTCATGGTTATCCCTGCATCGTACAGGGCATTGAGCAGCCCGGCCTCGCCTATTGCGAACACTGAACAGCCCGGCGCCTGATCCTTCAGAAAGGCGGCGGTGGCCAGAGCGCTGGTATAGAAGTGCTCTTCGGGCACATCCAAGCCCATGCGCTCCAGCTTTTGATTCAGCTCTCTGGGAGTATAGCCGCTGTTGTTGGTTAGAAACAGGTACTCCTTTTTTTCCTCCTGGAGCCATTGGATAAATTCGGTCACACCCGGCAGGATCTGGTTTCCTTTATATATAACACCGTCCATATCGCAGATGAAACCGGTCTTTTCGTTAAAATTAAGTGTACTCATATATTCACCTCGCGGGGCAGTTTACCACAGCAAAGCCAGGGTAAACAAGCAGCAATATGTAAAATTTTTTAAATATCCGGGGCAGACAGCGGTCTAAAATACTTGACAGGCAGATAAGCGGGTGGAATAATATTCCCGTCAATTATTGAAAGGAGTCCCCGGAAACAGGGGCATGAGGTATATAAGCCATGCGGATAATTACAGCGGAGCAGATAAGCGCGGCGGTGGCTGAGTTGTGCATAAGAGCCAACAGGGAACTGCCCGAGGATATAGTGTCGGCTATGAACAGAGCTGCTGCCGATGAGCCATGGCCCGTGGCAAAGAACACCCTGGAAGTGCTTTGCAGAAATATCGCGGCTGCGGAGGAGATGGAGCTGCCGGTATGTCAGGATACGGGCATGGCCTGTGTCTTTGTATGGCTGGGCCAGGATGTGCATATAGAGGGTGACTTCAGAGCTGCGGTAGATGAGGGCGTGCGCCGGGGATATGAGCTGGGTTACCTGCGAAAAAGCGTAGTGGCCGACCCCCTGCGCCGGGTAAACACCGGTGACAATACCCCGGCCGTCATCACTCTGGAGCTGGTACCTGGGGAAAAGCTGGAGCTCACGGTGCTGCCCAAGGGCTTTGGCAGCGAGAACATGAGCCGCCTCGCCATGCTCAAGCCCGCCGACGGGGTGGAGGGAGTGAAGCGCTTTGTGGTGGATGCCGTGAGGAAAGCGGCCTCAAACCCCTGTCCCCCTGTTGTGGTGGGAGTAGGTATAGGCGGCACCTTTGATAAGGCGGCTGCCCTGGCAAAGCACGCCCTGCTGCGTCCCATCGACTGTCCCAACCAGGATGAATTCTATGCCCGGCTGGAGGAAGATATGCTCCGGGAGATAAATTCCCTGGGGATCGGCCCTCAGGGCTTCGGAGGGCATACCACTGCGCTGGGCGTGAATATTGAGACAATGCCAACCCATGTGGCAGGTCTGCCGGTGGCGGTGAACATCAGCTGCCATGTGACCCGCCGGGCAAGTATGGAATTGTAATAGGTTTATATAACGCAATGAAAGGTTGACATAATGGAATTGGTTAATCAAATTTTATTGGCCATTTCGGTGTTTTTGGCGACGATAGCAGCTGTCGCTATGCTGCGAAGGCAGGCAAATGGATCTGAATTTGCTATGGATGACAGGTTTTATAAAGCGGTTTTAGTTTTCTTCGCTTTAGCGGCTCTATTTATACGTGTGTATAAATTTGGCCAGGTTCCGGGAGGCTTCAACCAGGACGGGGCCATGGCTGCGGTGGATGCCAAGGCTCTGGCGGATTACGGTACCGACCGATACGGCATGAGCTATCCCGTGCACCTGACAGCCTGGGGCTATGGCCAGATGAGCGCCCTGCTCAGCTACCTCATGGTTCCCTTAATAAAACTCTTTGGCCTGAACCCGGTATCTGCCAGGCTGCCCCAGCTGATAGTCAGCCTTCTGGGCCTGGCTGCGCTCTATTTCTTTGCAAAAGATACCTTCGGGAAAAAGGCAGCCTTGGTGATATTTGCCTTCGGGGCAATTGCACCCTGGCATATCCTTCAGAGCCGCTGGGCCCTGGACTGTAACCTGTATCCCCACTTTTTCCTTTTTGGTATCTTCTTCTTGAATCGTTCCCTGAAATCCAAACACCGCCGACTAATGCTTTGTATTTCCATGGTGATGTTCGGCCTGTGCATGTACTGTTACGGCATTTCCATATATACCATGCCCCTGTTTCTGATAATGGCCTGTGTATATCTGCTGATAAAAAAGCAGGTGAAGCTGTGGGAATCCTTTATGGCTTTCGCAGTATGGCTGGCTGTGGCCTGGCCCTTTATTCTGGTAATGGCCATAAACTTCTTTAAATGGGATACAATAGAGGTCGGGCCCTTTACTCTGGCATTTTTCCAGGATAGCGTTCGCTCCGGTGATATTTTATTCTTTTCCAAGGACTTCTTCTATCAGCTGTATTATAATATTTGGTGGACAGTAGAGGTGGTGTTCTCTCAAAGTGAAGATTTGCCCTGGAACAATATCCCCGCTTTCGGCAGCATATATCTTTTCTCAATGCCCTTTGCAGTGGCGGGGTTCGTATATGTGCTGTGCAAAATGAAAAACAACCACGGTGCCGTGCTGCTTCTCTTCTTTTTCATTACCGGGCTGTGGTGCGGCATATGCACCAATGGGGTGAACATCAACCGTATCAATATTATTTTCTATCCCCAGATAATTTTTACCGCTCTTGGCATATATGCGGTGCTGTGCAGACTGCCGGCTTTCCCAATAAAACTGGGCATTGCCGGGGCATATCTTCTGGCTTTCGCCCTGTTCTGCAATACCTACTTCGGCAGCTATGCCCAGCAGATAGCTTACTATTTTGACGCTGATTTCTGTAAGGCCGTGAGCAGTATGAAGGACAGTGATGCGGAAAAGTTGTATATTACTGCAAGAATGGAAAATAACGAATATCCAAGAACAAGCGAAATACTTACGATGTTCTTCCATCAGATAGATGCAGAATATTATCAGGGGAAAAAATGCCCGGATGGTTTACTTCCCTTTGATGAGCGGTACACTTTTGAACCAATGAAAAATATTGAGATCGATACTACGGAAGATGCTGCCTATGTGGTGGCTAAGGAAGAACTGGAGTATTTTGATATTGAGCTGTATAACGTGAAGGACTTTGGGACTCACTGCCTGTTGGAAAGGAAAGACTGAGGAGAGATGGAATACAGACTGAAAACCCCGGTGAACCGGGAGGAACTGAACAGGCTCCGGGCAGGGGATATGGTATACCTCAGCGGAGAGGTGTATACCGCCCGGGACGCCGCCCACAAAAGAATGACGGAGTGCCTGGACAGAGGGGAGCTGCTGCCTTTTGAGATAAAAGACAGTGCCATATATTATGTGGGCCCCACCCCTGAGCCGCCAGGCAGGGTGATAGGTTCTGCGGGCCCTACCACCTCCGGGCGTATGGACGCCTATTCTCCCAGGCTTCTGGACTTGGGGCAGAAGCTGATGATAGGCAAAGGCTTGCGCAGCAGAGAGGTGATCGATGCCATGGTTCGAAACGGTGCAGTGTACCTGGCAGCCATGGGCGGAGCGGGAGCGCTGATGAGCGCCTGCATAAAATCTGCCCGGGTGATATGCTGGAAAGATCTGGGCTGTGAAGCGGTGCGCCTGCTGGAAGTGGAGGACATGCCCCTCACTGTGGCTATAGACAGTGTTGGGGGAAACATATATGAGAGCGGGCCGGCGGCCTATCTCGAGAGTTTGAAAGGCGGTAAATGAATATGGACTATGCCCAGAAATCCCTGGAGCTGCACCGGCAGCTGAGAGGAAAGATAGAAGTTGTGTCCCGGGCAAAAGTGGACAGCCGGGAAGCTTTGAGCCTGGCATACACTCCCGGAGTGGCCCAGCCCTGCCTGGAGATCCAGAAGGATGTCAACAAGAGCTATGAGCTGACCCGCCGCTGGAACACCGTGGCCGTGGTAACAGACGGCACTGCCGTACTGGGACTGGGAGACATTGGCCCGGAGGCGGGAATGCCGGTGATGGAAGGCAAGTGCGTCCTGTTCAAAGAGTTCGGCGGAGTGGATGCCATACCCCTGTGCATCCGCAGCAAGGACGTGGACGAGATAGTAAACACCGTAGCTCTGCTGGCAGGTTCCTTTGGCGGGGTAAATCTGGAGGATATATCCGCTCCCCGCTGCTTTGAGATTGAGGAGAAGCTGAAAGCGCGCTGCGATATCCCCATTTTCCACGACGATCAGCACGGCACAGCCGTCATCGTCATGGCTGCCTTGAAAAATGCCCTGCGCCTTACAGACAGAAAAATTGAGGAGATAAAGGTAGTGACCTCGGGAGCAGGGGCTGCGGGCACCGCCGTGGTGAAACTGCTGGCGGGCGCGGGGGTCAGGAACATAATAATGTGCGACAGGAGCGGAGCAATCTATTCCGGCCGCCCCGGACTGAACCTAGCCAAGGCGGAGATAGCCGCAATGTCAAATCCTGGAATGAAGCAGGGGAGCCTGGCAGAAGTGATAAAGGGGGCCGACGTGTTCATTGGTGTTTCCGCCCCGGGCCTGCTCACCCGGGATATGGTTAGGAGCATGAACAAGGACTCCATAATTTTTGCCTGTGCAAATCCTGTGCCGGAAATACTGCCCGATGAGGCCAAGGCCGCCGGTGCTGCGGTGGTATCCACCGGCCGCAGCGACTATCCCAACCAGGTGAACAATGTCCTGGCTTTCCCTGGTATATTCCGGGGGGCTCTTGACGCCCGTGCCAGGGACATAAACGAGGAGATGAAGCTGGCTGCCGCTGAGGCCATAGCCTCCCTGGTCAGCGACGAGGAGCTCTCTGCCGACTATATCTTGCCCCTGGCCTTTGACCCCAGGGTGCGGGAGGCAGTGGCCTCCGCGGTGTATAAGGCGGCCAGGGACAGCGGAGCAGCCAGGATATAAAAAGGCATTTCAATAAATGTGATAAAAGGATTTACCGCCGTGTTGTACTCAACACGGCGGCTTCCAATAAAAATGCCATAGTTTATTTTATGGAGCGCTCTTTTTTCACGCATCCCAGCGTTACCGCCGTGCCCGCACCCAGGTATATGATCCAGAAGAGGGCAAAGGGAATAAGACGGTTCATTGCTATCAGCGGATAGGGGGCAGGCCAGCTCAGAGCCAGTATATTGTAGACCAGAGACAGGGGCAGAAAGAGCACCGGCCATATGTTTATCTTCCAGAAGCGGAGCTTGAGGGTGAGCCCAGCTTTGCCTTTGACCCACTGGCTGCCAATGAAATGGAGCATCAGACCGAAAACTATAAATATGAATCCGGCTATCAGAGCCCCGGCCTCCTGGGTTTCGTACCAGATAAAAGCGGACAGGACAATAGACAGCAGGTCGAAGGCGGTGGCCACCGCGTTGAAGATAAAGGCCGTGTTCAGTCCCTCATTATCCTTTGCGGGAAGCTCCGTGCCTTTAAGCAGATGGTCGGTGCTGACCTCAAAATACTCGCTGAGCTGGACTATCTTGTCCAGATCCGGGCTGCTTTGGCCGCTCTCCCATTTGGAGACGGCCTGTCGGGATACGCCCAGAGCCTCCGCCAGATCCTCCTGGGAAATACCTTTTGTCTTTCTGAGATTTTGTATTCTGTCGGCCATATTCATTTCTTGTACCGCCTTTCCGATGGAGTTCAGATGAACAGATACTAGCATAAGGGACGGTTGCATTGCAAGCAATTAACGGTTAAAGTCCGGCAACCTCTGGTTGCCGGACTTTAAAATCACTATAGAAAGCTAAGGTAATGACTGCGGCTTACCACTGGGTAAGTTCCAGATAGAGGTCCTTGTACTGACGTGCGGAGTTGGTCCATGATACATCCTTGGCCATATCCCGCTGGACGACTTCATCCCAGTGATAGCGGTTGGTGAAGTATACAGTCTTTGCCCGGTTGATGGCGTCCAGCAGCAGGCCGGACTCGTAGCGGTCAAAGGTAAAACCGTTGCCGTCGCCGGTGTAATTGTTGTAGGGCTCCACAGTGTCCTTCAGGCCGCCGGTCTCCCGGACGATAGGCAGGGTGCCGTAGTGCATGGCGTTGAGTTGGGTAAGACCGCAGGGCTCAAAGCGGGAGGGAACCAGCAGGACGTCTGCGCCGGCATAGATGCGGTGGGCACGGCCTTCATCGTACTGGATGCAGGCGCTGAAGGTGCCTTTATAGGCGTTCTCATAGTAACGGAAGGTGTCCTCATACTGGGCGTCTCCGGTACCGAGTACGACCATCTGGGTGTTGCCGCCCAGTATCTGGGGGATGATGGCGCTGACAAGGTCCAGACCCTTCTGGTTAGTGAGGCGGGAGATGAGGCCAATGACGAACTTGCCCTCATCCTCCTCCAACCCCAGCTCGCGCTGAAGGGCACGCTTATTGGCCATCTTGTGATCCAGCACATTGCCCAGACCGTAGTTCTCCGCCAGGGACGGGTCGGTCTCCGGGTTCCACATGTCATAATCGATGCCGTTTACTATACCTCTCAGCTTGCCGCTGTGATAGCGCAGGTGGTTTTCCAGGCGCTCACCGTATTCGGCGGTCTGAATCTCCCAGGCGTAGGTGCCGCTGACAGTGGTGATACGGTCGGCATAGGCCAGGCCGCCCTTGAGCATATTGGCATTGGTGTAATCCTGCTGCAGCGCACCCATGTTGAATACATAGTCAGGCAGACCGGACCAGTATTTGATGGTGGGTATGTTGTAGATGCCCTGGAAACGCAGATTATGTATAGTGAGTATGGAGCGGGCCCGGCCCACGGGAGAATCCTTAAACAGGGTGCGCAGATATACGGGCACAAGACCTGCCTGCCAGTCGTGGCAGTGGATAATGTCGGGAATCCAGTTCATGTAGTTCAGTGCAGCCAGCGCGGCCTTGCTGAAGAAACAGTACTTGGGAATGTCGTCCACCAGATTGAGGTAGGGATTGCCGGAGGTGAAGAACTCCTGGTTATCTATGAAATCGTAAACCACGCCGTCGCATACATATTCCATGATTCCCACGTAATAATTGCGGCCGGTGTTGCCCAGATCCATGTAGAACTCGCCCCTGTAGACCATCTTGTCCTGATACTGCTGAGGTATGCAGGCGTAGCGGGGCAGAATGACCCTGACATCGCAGTTGAGCTTTACCAGTTCTCTGGGCAGGGCGTACATAACATCTCCAAGACCGCCGGTCTTTACAAAGGGATGGCACTCGGAACCAATGAATGCCACGCTTCTGCGGGGCAAGGTGGATATATCAAACACAGGTACAGCCTCCTCAACGACAGGTACAGCCTCAACAACGGGTGCAGCCTCAACAACGGGCGCAGCCTCAACAACGGGGACAGCTTCCGCTAAAGCAGCAGCTTCAACCTCTTTGACGGGTACGGATTTCTTCTTGGTGGGAGCTGTAGCTTTTTTCTCTGCCACGGGAGCTGCAGCTCCGGCAACAGCAGGGGCCTTTTTCTCTACATTAGCCTTCTTCTCCGCAGGGACCTTCTTCTCCACAGGAGCCTTCTTCTTCGCAGGGGCCTTCTTCTCGGCGGGAGCCTTCTTCTCCGCAGGAGCTTTCTTCACAGCGGGAGCTTTCTTCTCTACAGTGGTTTTTGCCTCAACGGCGGGCTTTTTCTCTGCGGCTTTCTTTTTCTCTACAGAGGTTTTCTTAGGAGCGGATGACTTCTTCGCAGCAGGTGCGGCCTCCTTTGCAGGTGCAGGATCCACCTGAGCAACAGCCTCTTTTACCGCGGCGGGAGTTGCTGCCTCTTTTGCGGCAGTATCCTTCACGGCGGGCTCTGCTTTTTTCCGTGCCATAACTAACCTTCCTTTCAAATATCGATCATTTTAATTCTATATTACCGTTCTACCTTATTGGAAAAACGGCATGAAACCGGGCGGCAGGTATCTTCTAATACCCGCCTGATATGCTGCCCGGAGGGAAAACTTTTGTTTCATGCGCTTTGCAGCAGGCTTACGGCCACTCTCGCGGCCTGCCCGGCATCGGCTGTGTATGCGTCGGCGCCGATCTCATCGCAGAAGCTCTGGGTTATAGGGGCGCCGCCTACCATTATTTTGACTTTGTCTCTGATGCCCTTTTCCACAGCCAGGTTTACTACCCGGCGCATCTCCGCCATGGTGGTGGTCAGCAGGGAGGAGCAGGCGATGATTCCGCAGTTTTGCTCAATGGCCGTGCGGACGAAATCCTCTGGACTTACATCCACGCCCAGGTCGATGACCTCCAGGCCGCAGCCCTCCATCATTATCTTCACCAGGTTTTTGCCAATGTCGTGCATGTCGCCTTTCACCGTGCCCAAGCACACACGCCCTGCGGCTTTGCTGCTGCCGCTGACGAGTCTGGGCTTCAAAAGCTCTGTGGCTGCCGTCATGCACCGTGCCGCCATGAGCATCTCCGGCACGAAAGCACGGCCTGCGGAAAAATCGTCACCCAGCTTTGTCATTCCGGCTACCAGCCCATCATCCAAGATCCGGCGGGCGTCTATGCCCTGTTCCAGGGCTATGCCGCACAGCTCCAATACTTTTTTCCTCTGGCCGCGGCACAGGGCCTGAGACAGCTGGGCCAGCACGCCGGTTTCAGCTCCGGCCCGGGGCTGTCCGCCGCTTTCCGGCTTGGGGGCAGCCTTACGCCGGGGAAGGGGGACACAGTCCACCGCAGGCATGTGGAGCACGGAGTTATATTTTTCTATCTCGTCGTCAATTATGGGGTCCACATGGGGGAAAACTGTCCCGGCAAGACCATAGGTTATGCTGGGGATGAAGTGCCCGCCAGGGCAGCAGGTCTTCAGGACGGAGCTGACGTAGCTGCGTATCTCCTCCTCGGTGGCGTCCTGCCTGTCTATGGCAGCGCCAATGCCGCCCATGAGCACCATGCGTCCCTTTAGCCGCCGCTGAAGTTCGGGTATGTCATTATCGGGCAGGACTCCCTGCCAGACCTGTATGCCTATTTCTGCCATGTCCTCCACTATGGGGGCCAGGTAGGAGTCGGCGTGATGCAGGGCTATGACGCCCCGGGAGCGTATGTATCCGTAAAAGCGCCGGTAGGGTTCCTTGAAAAATTCCCGCCACATCTCCGGTTTCATGAACAGGGCTTCTTTTGTTCCCCAGTCGTCATGGGAGAATATCATATCCGGGGCCAGTCCGTCAATAAGTAATTTGACGAATTCTATGCGATAATCAGTAATATAATCAATAAGTTGGTGCATTTCCTCCGGGTGCTCGTAAAGATTGGTGAGAGTGTCCTCAAAACCCATGAGAAAATGGCATTGCTCAAAGATACCTGTGCCCATAAAGGCGGCCATAATCCTCTCTTCTCCGGCGGCTTTCCGGGCGGCGCGGGCACAGTCCTCCCAGCCCTGGGCGCAGTTGGACTTTATATCCGGGGCGTGGACATATTCCCGCCAGCGGGTGATGTCCGGGCAGACCTTTGTCTCCGGTGTTATATGGGGCATGGGCCCGGGGGCCTCTTCCGGCCACATGATGGTGGTGCCCCAGCGGTCAATGCTGGTATGGCCCTTGCCCCGACCGGCCCGGAGATAGCTGTTCACCGGGTCGACCAGCACCACGGACAGCGCCTCATACTGCTTCAGCTGGCGCTCAGGTTTGCCGTCGGGCTTCAATAGTTCCAGAAAAATCTCTTTAGGGCTCTGCATGTTGCTTTTTCTCCTTTTCAAACAGTATACATGAGGTGAAGCTTATGGTGCCCGGCCCGTAGTTGTATTTTAGGCCGGAGCGCAGGCACACGTCGCTGACCAGCAGGCCGTAGGCCTCCATGGAGGACAGACGTTTCTGGGGAAAACGGCAGGGCCTGTCCGGCCAGGTGCATTTGTGACAGATGGTACAGGTTCCGGCGGTGAGGGGCAGACAGTCCGGCTCGATGCAGCGGGCCTGCCGGGCCAGGGCGGAAAAGGCTTTACCGTGGCGCTGCTGGGCCCTGGCTATGCCCTCGCTGTCAAAGTCATCTTCAAGATGACCGACGGTCTGTACGATGACACCCCGGCGGTACTCCGCCATGCGCCGGGCCGTCTCCTCAAGGCTGCCGCAGGCGGGCGGGCAGCTCCAGCTGCGGTTATACCTCCGGCAGCGCCCGGAGGCGCACATTTCCCGAACCTCAGGCAGAGGAGTCAGCGCCGCCATGCACAGCGCCGCCGCATATTCAAATCCGTTCTGCTCCGCCAGTTCCAGGATATCCGGCATATTTGCTCCTTTCGCAAAGCCGCTTGACAAATGCCTTGTAAGCTGTTTATCATAAATACATTATATCTTAATTTATTATAGGAAAAGGTCAAAAGTATGTCAAGGATTTTGGCCCGACAGGGTGACAGATGCTTTGAATTATGGGCAAAAAAGGGCGAAATTCTGCTGGAAGTCCTGCGCCGCGGCGGTGTAGAGCTGTCTGCCCCCTGCGGAGGGAACGGCAAATGCGGAAAATGCCGGGTGGAAATCCACTGCCGGGGAGGCCGGGAGAGAGTGCTGTCTTGCAGATATGCCGTGGAGAGGGACCTTGAGATATACCTGCCGGAGCGCTCCGGCGGCAGCATCTGCGCCCAGGGAGATACAGTTTACATAACAACAAATCCCGGCAGATCGGGCCTGGGGGCAGCCCTGGACATAGGGACTACTACTCTGGTCATGAAGCTTTTTGACTTGGCGGACGGCCGGGAGCTGGGAACCGGCAGCGCCTGGAACTGCCAGGCGGCCTTTGGAGCGGATGTGATAAGCCGCTGCCAGTATGTTATGGAGCATGGGGACGGCCTGGAATTGCTGAGAGGCGGTATACGGGCTCAGGCGCTCTCCATGGCGGCGGAACTTGCGGAAGGGGCCGGAAGAGCCGGGGAGCAGCTGAAGGAGCTGTACATTGCCGGCAATACGGTGATGGAGCACATTTTTATGGGCCTGTCCCCGGTCGGGCTGGCGGTGGCGCCCTTCAGGGCAGAGAGCCTTTTTACCGGGGGCGAGGCAATTTCACTGGATGGGATACAATGCTTTGCCTCTCCCTGCGCCGCAGCCTATGTGGGCGGGGATGTGATGGCCGGGCTACTGTCTTCGGGGCTATGGCAGCGGGACGGGCTGAACCTGTTCCTGGATATAGGCACCAACGGGGAGATGGCTCTGGGGGGCAGAGATGGCTTTGCCTGCTGTTCGGTGGCTTCAGGCCCGGCCTTTGAAGGGGCGGGCATAGGCTGCGGTATGGCTAGCATAGACGGCGCCGTGACGGCTGTAAAATGGAACGGACAAGGCTTTGAAAAAGAAGTAATAGGCGGCGGAGAGGCCGGGGGCCTCTGCGGCTCCGGGCTTATAAGCCTTCTTGCTCTGCTGCTGGAGCTGGGAGCCGTGGACGGCACCGGGCGGCTGCTGTCGCCGGAGGAGGCCCCGGAGCAACTGCGGCCCTGGCTCAGCGAGGATGAAAACGGCAATGGCTGCTTCCGGCTGACGGAAAGAGTGTACCTCTCCGCCGGGGATGTGCGCCAGTTGCAGCTGGCGAAGGCTGCGGTGGCCGCAGGTATAGAAGTACTCACAGGGAGCATGGGAATTGCGGCTGAGGATATAGACCGGGTGTATATAGCGGGGGGCTTCGGTTCCCACCTGGATACCCGGGCCGCGGCGGCCATAGGCATGCTGCCCGGGGAACTGGCGGAAAAGACCGTAGTTCTGGGCAACAGCGCCCTGAGCGGCGCGGCCATGGCTCTGCTGGATGTGGAGAGCAGGGCAAGGCTGGACGAGATACAGGCAAAATGCAGATATATAGAGCTTTCCGGGGACACCCGCTTTAACCGGGCTTTCCCCATGCACATGATGTTTACCGAGGAGGATGAACCGGAATGGAATTGAGCTTTCCCCTGATACTGGACGGAGCTACCGGAACTCAGCTGCAAAAGCGAGGCTACACCGGGGAAGAATGCGCCGAGAGCTGGATTTTGAGGCACCCCCAGGCCATACTGGAGATACAGCGGGCTTATGTGGAGGCTGGCAGCCGGGTGCTGTATGCCCCCACCTTTGGGGCAAACCGGGTGAAGCTGGAGCAGCACGGGATTTTCGGCAAGGTTGAGGAATATAACCAGGCGCTGGTGAACCTCAGCCGCAAGGCGGCTGGAGATAGGGCCTGGGTCGCAGGGGATATGGCTCCCACGGGGCTCATGCTCTATCCCCTGGGCAATGCCTCCTTTGATGAGCTGGTGGAGATTTATACCGAGCAGGCGGCGGCATTGGAGAACGCCGGGGTGGATCTCTTCGTAATTGAGACGATGATGACTGTGGCGGAGGCCAGGGCGGCGCTGCTTGCGGTAAAGAGCGTCAGCGAAAAGCCGGTATTTGTATCTTTTACCTGC
>ERZ827478.467-NODE-467-length-41407-cov-14.301630_pt1 | contig 41407 bp, 37 predicted proteins | sample MGYA00519705_ERZ827478 | MGnify/ENA primary metagenome ERZ827478 (study PRJEB31778, sample SAMEA3449318) | human gut metagenome | biome: human gut; feature: human-associated habitat; material: faeces | place: United Kingdom | collected 2010/2012 ...
TAAGTCCGCCGTGGGCAAGCAGAACGGCCTGAAAAAGAAGTACTATAATTCCTAAAACGCTTACAGCCGAAGGTCCGAATAATATAGCACCCAGACCTGTTCCTGTCATATGAGAACAGCTTCCTGTAACCGACGGAATTTTAAGTGATGAAATTACAAATATGAATGCGCCGGAAATTGCAAGCAGAATAAGAGTTCTGCGATGCTCTGTAATTTTTTTCTTGATCGACATAAATCCCATAACAAGAAAAGGAAGTGATAATACGCCCCAAAGTATACAATAACCCGGAGAAATAAAGCCTTCCATAATGTGCATAGCGTCCGCAGCAGGAATTATTCCGATACACAACGCTATGGCAAAAATAATACCAATAAGCTTTTTTTGTTTTTTAGTCATATAAAAAACCCCTTTACTAAATTTATAAAAACATTTCCTTTAACTCAGAAATACTTTTAATAGATTTATTGGCAGCAATAATCCCCCTGACTGCCAACAGTTCACAAACCTCCATAAGTACTGGTCTGACAAGGTTTGCTTTTTTCAATAAACCACTATCTGAGAACACATTTTTCGGAATATCATCAGCAATAATGCATCCGTCGTGAAATACAATAACACGCTCAGCCCATTTCCATGCAAAATTCACATCATGAGTGGATACGATAGTCGTTATATTCTGATTTTCTAAGCGCTCAAGAGTTTTTTCAAACATTTTACAGTTTACTGGATCAAGAGACGCCGTAGGTTCGTCAAAGATAATTATTTCCGGCCGCATAGCAAGAATATCTGCAATACTTACTCTCTTTTTCTGTCCGCCGCTAAGATAATGAACAGGGCGTTCCCGAAGAGACTCAATATTCATTTCAATCATAGAACTATTAACCCTTTGCTTCACTTCTTCTGGCGACCGTACCAAGAAGATCATCTGCTTCATAGCCTTCTTTTTCTATTATGCAAACATTCATTGCTTTTAATGTTTCTTTTAATATAGGCATTTGCATTGCTAATTCTTCTGGCATTCCATGTCTGTTTGCCTTATACTTATCATACATCTTATGTCTATGTGTTGGGGCTTTTAAATCAAATGCTACTACTAGATATTCTGGTTTTATATCGTCTAGCTCTTTAAATAGTATGCTTAAAAATCCATATACTGCATTTGTATATGTTCCATCTTCTGTCATAAGCATTTTACTTCCCATTATTCCATAAAAAGCTCTGTTTATTATACTATTTCCATCTATTAATAATAATTTGTTCAAGTAGTTACCTCCTTACTAATTATACAACATATACTAAGCAAATTAAGACATCATCTACACAGCAATATATATTTTCTCCGATCTGCCTAGTCTTTTCCTCATATTTTTGATTAAGTTCTTCAGTTATTCCTATCTCTTTTAATTTTCTTCCTGTATAAAAGTTTATAACCCCATCATATGAAGCTTCTGCATATACAGCAATACAATTTGTACTTGTTATTTTTTTATAAAATGCTTTTTCTTTGCACCCTTTTACATATTTCATCGTAATATGTTTTATTTGTATATTATTTTCTTTTTCATAGCAATTAATATATTCATTTATTTCTTTTACTTTATTTTTTTCTATTTCATTAATTTCTTGCTGTTCTTTGGTTATATTGTAAAAATTAGCAATGTTTATAATTAAATAAATAGAAAGAATTACCTTTAAGTAATACCCTATTATTTTTTTTGATTCAAAAATATGTGTTTTTATATATATTATCATAAATAAATATCCAATAAGCATGCCTATTGGCGTAAGTAGTCTTCCTGTTCCAAAGCTAGATAACGTAAAAACTGATATTGCAAATGAACTCATTATACTAACTAAAATAAATAATATTATTTCCTCATTAATTTTTTTATTCGTTTTATATAAATAGAGCATAGATGGAATTAAAATTGCAATCAAAAAAGCAATGAAATAATACTTTGGAAATAAATTTGCTGTACTTATCAAAACATCTCCGCAATTCAAAAAAATATATGCTATATTAGTAAAATAGTTTGTTTGGCTAGAAATCCTATTTTGTAATAAACCCAATCCATTGCATATGCATTTAATTTGAGCAAAATTCAGCACTATAGTAATTAAACATATTGTACAGGCTGACAAGAAAAGTTTAGCTGTTTCTTTTTTTGTTCTACTATTCTTATCTATTATAAGTAAAAATACCACAGACGTTATATAAACATTAATTACTGCATTGTATGAAAAAATTGCTATTAGAAGTATCATTAAAGATTTTATCATATTATGTTTCTCTAAGTTTAATAACTGATTAGCCGCTACAATACTTAAATATACCGCTGTTGCCATAATAGATGCTTCTGCAAAATACAAATTTTCTATATACATAAAATTAAATACTGTACAAAATGAAATAGCAATTACTATAAGTTCATTGTATTTATCTGCTACATTTTTATTTTTTAATATTATTTCTCTTAGTTTCATTACTGACAATGCAGATATGAAAATTGCCATAATTGTTGAGAACATAACTAATACCTTAATCGGCAAATTTATTAAATCTGCTATTAATAATAACATACAAGAAAATGGTCTTCCCGCTTTCAAAAATATCTTTATTGCATATTCTTTATATCCAAGATTAGCAATTGCATATGTATCTACTGCATAATGTCCTATAATATAATTTTTAAATATAATAATCGCACTAGCCACAACTATAAAATAAATGAGTAATTCTTTTTTAGTTTTTTTCAATCTATTTTCTCCTTAATAATGTATTTAGGTCTTTTTTTAATTTCTAAATACATTTTTGAAATATATTCTGAAAGTATTCCTATTGATATTAATTGAACTCCTCCCATAAATAATATCGCTGTTATTATTGAAGCATATCCTGGAACATCTTTTCCATATATTAATGTTTGTAAAATTATTACAATTGTTGAAATTATGGCTATTATTGATATGCAGAACCCCATTAATGTCGAAGCCTTTAAAGGTGCAGTTGTAAATGATGTTATTCCTTCTATTGCATAACTAAATAGTTTTTTAAAGCTCCATTTAGTTTTTCCTGCTTTTCTTTCAATGTTTTCTATTTCTATATATTTAATATTAAATCCAACCCATGTAAAAATTCCTTTTGAAAACCTATTGTATTCTTTTAAAGACAGAATTGCATCAACTACTTCCTTTTTCATAAGTCTAAAATCTTGTACATTTTTTTCTATTGGTATAAACATTCTCATCATTTTATAAAATAATTTAGAAAATACACTTTTAATAACAGGTTCGCCTTTTCTATTTTTTCTTTTAGTTGCAACAACATCATATCCCTCATTTATTCCTTTTATCATTTCTAATATTGTTACTGGTGGATGTTGCAAGTCTGCATCTATTAATGCGACTAAATCTCCTGTTGCATTATTTAGTCCAGCATATATAGCCGCTTCTTTTCCGAAATTTCTTGAAAAACTAATTAGTATTACATTTTTATCTGTTTTTCTTACTTTTTTCACTTCTATTTCTGTCTGGTCATTACTTCCATCATTAACAAAAATAATTTCATAACTATAGTTTTCTTTTACTTTTTCAAGTGTTTTTATCATTTCTTCATAAAAATTATTTATATTCTTTTCCTCGTTATAGCAAGGTACTACTATAGATATTTTTTCCATTCTATTCTCCTTTTTTATGCATAATCTTATAGATTTCATACTCTTTGGCATTATAATTTTTAAGTAAATTATCAGTTTCTTTTTTATATAAAATAATGCACTTCATGTTTTCTTCTATTTGGTTCATATTTATTATTCTTATGTTAGTAATTTTTGTTAGCCATTCACTAAAAACTTCTTTTTCTTCTCTTTGATATAACTCTAGTAAAATTTCTCTGTTTATGAAATTGTATTTTTGATAATCTTTTATTGTTTCATATATCAAGAATACTCTATTTCTGTCATTATTAATAATACTATCTTGTATATATATCTCTTCTTTATTTGAAATTTTCTCTGCTTGCCTTACAGTATCTATCAATCCATTAGACCAAGTATAACATCTATTATAATCTGTACTATAAAATTTTTCTATAAAAAATGCAAAATATATAAAATAAATTGTTACTATTGTACATAATAAGAGTTTATTAAATTTGCATTTCTTTAAAATTATATAAATTCCGTATCCAACTAAAAAAATAATAGGATACCAAATTATATTCAACCTATTTATATTTACATTATTAATAAGCATTCCTATAATAATAGACGTAATAAACCAAATAGTAATTATTGAAATACCACTATCATTTTTTTGTTTTTTTGAAGCTATTATTTGTATTAATGCTACTATCGCAAAAATTATTGAGCCTATATATATTGTTCCAACTCCATGTATTGCATTCCAACTCAGTCCATCTTCATTTATTAATATCAATTTTATAGTAGTTAAAATATTCTTAATTAAAGTTTTGGGAAAGTCCTGTGAAAACAGTAACATGTCTTCTGTTCTCTTGAAATATTCAAATTTCTGTATAGTTATATTCCCAATTTTCACTGTAGGTAATCCTAATAAATTAATAACACTCATTAATATTACTGGACAAGAAATTATAATAAATATTAATACTGATATTATTGCATCAGAAATTTTAATTTTTTTATTTTTTAGTAAGTATAAATATGAAATTACTAAAAATACAGGTGTTGCATATAATGCAATTCCATAAGTATATAGTGTTATTCCAAAAAGTACTATTGATATGTATAAATACTTTTTATTTTGTTTTACTCCTTTTATTAAAAAGTATATAGCATATAACATAAAATGCGGAAATAGATTACAATCTAATGCCCAAGAAGATTGCATAATGTGCCATGGATTTAGAGCTAGTATCAATAGCATTATTACTCTTATTTTATAGTTATCTTCAAATATTATTTTTACTAATTTATCAAAAATAAATATTGATATTATGCTTATTATAAGCAAAGGTAATCTTATTGACATAATTGAAAATCCAAATATTTTAATGCTTGTAGACATAAGATACGTTAATAATGCACTTTGTCCTCCAACAAGCCATGCTTCGAAGTACACAGGAAAACTAGTTCCATACATATCGCAACCAGTTTCCGATATAGCCTTTGCGTTTATGGCTGTCATTGCTTCATCGCAATTTATTTCTTCCATTATTAATGGCCATTTTATAATTCTTATTATAATTGCAATTGCAAATATTAGTAATATAATCACCTTTTTAATTGTTTCTTTATTATTTAACATCACACTTTTCCTTTATATAAATATCAAAACTTTCTATTTCTCCAATTTTATTCCAATTTTCTATAATATATTTTCTTACATTTTCTGGTGTCTGCCAGTTTCTTTTATAATTATCTTTCAATATTAAAATAATTGTATCGCTGTTATTTTTTTTTAGTTTATCAATCTGCCCTTGCTCGCCTCTTCCGTCCTAAATTTCCTTTCAAAAACATATCATAATCTTTATTATATTTATCTATTGGAATCATAAAAATAGCGGCCGTCGCATCTAGGATATATACGGTTTTATTATTTTTCTCGCATTCAATAATAAATTGATCAATCTTTTGTATTTCATTGCTTTCTGCTTTTATATATTTAAAATTTTGCAATTTGTTGTATCTATTTGCTTCTTTTTTGTATTTTACAAGGTGGTTTACTGACATATATACCTCAAATATAACTATTAGTATTAGTGCACATTTTGAAAAATACTTTATAAACATTGTTAATTTGCTTTTCTGAACTTTTTTTATAAAATTTGACCATAAAAAATATACAAGTAAAATTAGTGATGGAAATATCCCTATTAAAAAATGTATTGAATCTGATATTGGATATACTACTATTAAACTAACTACACTATAAGCAAATAATATATATATACTTTCATCTTTATTTTTATTACTGAAAACTACTGTTTTTATATATATTAAAAATAATAAAATTGGTATCAATATACTCAATATAGAAACCATTATACCATAATTTCCATTTATCAAGTTTATATATGAAATCTTATTTGAAAATGTTTTTATTCCTAATATTGTATAATCTACAAAATTATCCCATCCTTTGTAACTTATTATATATATGCAGAACAATACAATCGGAACTGATATTCCTAAAACTTTATATAATGTTTCTTTACTATATTTTTTTATTTCTTGTTTATTACTTATAATCAATACCCTATACAATAGAAATACTAATGCTAAAAATATTCCGGTTGTTTGTTTCGTCAAAATAGCCATTCCGACCATAATTCCTGCAAAAAAATTCAATTTAGGGTTTTTCTTTTCAATATTTTCTAGTTCTATTAACGTAACTATTAGTATAATCCATAATACAGCAAAGTTATAATCGATGCAAAAATAATTCTTATATAGATAAATTGTAGCTATCAAAAATGCATATCTTAAAGCTGTTGGGGTTTCTAGTTTCTCTAGTATTTTGTATGCAACTAGCATTATCGAACTGCATAAAACTACTGCAATGATTCTCATAGTAAATAGTTCTGTGCCAAAAGCTTTTAAAATCATACCACATATAATTGATAGCAATGGTGTTTGCACCATATTAAAATCTCTATATGGCATTAATCCATTTGCTATGTTTCTTGCAAAATTAAAATTCCAGATTTCATCTAGATTATTTAATTCTCTTGGCAATATTATTCCTGCAATTATAATCGCTAATATGCAAAAAATAGCTAGGTCTTTTAATATTTTTTTCATTCTTAATTCCTTTCTTTTGTAGATTTCTTTATTTCTCGATATCTTTACTACTTTCTTCTCTTTTGGTCTCTTCTCTATTTTGAGCTCCAGATCTCAGCATTTTTCTATATTTCTCTATAACAACATTTTGTAGCATCTCATAATCTTTTTCGTGTGCATTATAATACGCTTTTACCATTTGATCGTCATTTGTTAAGCTTATTGGTGGAGGTACAATTTCTTTAGACATCAGCATGCTATTAAACACACACATTGCAGTTCTTTTATTCCCGTCTTCATATGGTTGTATAAAAATAAAATCAGCATATATTTTAGCAATCTGTTTTATATATTCTTCTTCAGATTGACTTGAATTGTATGCTTTTTCATACTCAATTTGCAGGTTCTTAATAGCCTCTGGTACTTCTTCAAATTGTATAGTATGTATTACAGGTCTATTGCTAATTCCACTTTCAGAGCCTAATGTTACCTGTTTTTTCCTATATTCTGTTCCATTTTTTGTTGAGCCTATTGTACTTTTCATTTCGCTTCTAACTCTATTGCACACTTCTTCAATATTAATAGGCTTATCATCTTCTACTAATAATGATGCCAAGGTCATTCTTGCAATGTCTTCTATGTCTTTTATACTCTCATATTCTTCTACTCCTTTTTCTAGAGTACTATGCGTATCTCTATATGCAATAGAATGATCTTCCGCATTTTCTGCTATTTTTTCTTTTATCATTTCTCTTACTTTTTTTACATAAGAATCTTCTAAAGTTCCTTCTTTTAACAACCTTCTATATTTGAAAGATTTGATAATTTTTTTCAATGGATTAGTTTCATTTTCATAGCTAAATCTAGCTTCTTCTTCTAAATAAATAGTATCAAACTTTTTTTCTTTATGTCTATCAAAATCTGCGAACCCTCTCCATTCCTCGTATTCTTGCTCTGTAGAAATGTTTAACGAGTTACCGAATAATGCTTCTAATGTAGGATTTTCAAATTTTAAAACTTCTTGGCTATCAATTTGTCCTCTTATTTTATCAGCTTCACTATTGAATGCAGCTCTTTCATCAAATCCACTATTTCTATATTTGTGAGACATTAACATTCTCCCAATATAAAGTTGTGACATAATCTTCTTCTTTAGATATTCTTCATTAACATCAAATTTTAATTCTTGAGATAATGTTTCTCCTTTAGAAAACAATTCTCTTATTCTGTTTATCCCATTTTCTTCTATTTCAATATATAGTTTTCTTGCTAGTTTACTAACATCTTTTGCTTTCATATTTCTCCATTTCTACTCGTGAATTTCTTTATTCTTACTTATCTGCTTACTATATCTATCTTCCTCTGAAAATACACATCCACAATATTTTTGCATATATAATCCTAGTTCTCTAGCTTTTGTTTGTCCTTCTCTAAAGCCTACTCTAAAATCTCTGTATACAAATTCTAGCCCATATTTTTCTGCTAGTTCTTCTCCTACTTGTTTTAGAGCTTCATGATTTTGATATGGACTTACTAGCAAAGTGGTAGAAAAGCTATCATATCCATTTTCTTTTGCAAATTTTGCAGTTTGCTCTAGTCTTACTCTATAGCAATAATTTACACATCTATTTTCTAAATCATCAATTACATTCTTGCAAAATTCTTTTAGTCCGTAATCTTCTTCAAATATAGCTTTTATGCCAATGCTTTTTGTATATTCTTTTAAGCAATCTCTTCTTGCTTTGTATTCCATGTATGGATGTATATTTGGATTAAACCAATATACAGTAGGTTCTATGTTTTCACTTCTTAATTCATCTATGCAATATACGCTACAAGGCGCACAACACGTATGTAATAATAACTTCATAAATTTCCTCTCTTAATTCACCATTTCTATTCCTAAATGTTTATATGCATTTGGTGTTGCTATTCTGCCTCTTGGAGTTCTTGCTATAAATCCCATTTGCATTAAATATGGCTCATACACATCTTCTATTGTTTCTACTTCTTCTCCTATTGTTGAGCTTAAAGTTTCTATTCCAACTGGTCCTCCAGTATAGTTTAATATAATTGTTTTTAGTATTTTTCTGTCTATATTGTCTAAACCTAAATCATCTATTTCTAATTTTTCTAATGCTATTTTTGCAATTTCTTTTGTTATATTTCCATCCCCTAAAACTGCTGCATAATCTCTTACCCTTTTTAACAATCTATTTGCTATTCTAGGAGTTCCTCTAGAACGTTTTGCTATTTCTAAAGAGCCTTCTTTATCTATATTAACTTCTAATATTTTTGCTGATCTTCTTACTATTTCATCTAAGTCTTTAACATCGTAAAGTTCTAATCTATGAACGATTCCGAATCTATCGCGTAGTGGTGTTGTAAGTGAACCAGCTCTTGTTGTTGCTCCTATTAGAGTAAATTTTGGTAAATCTAGTCTAATTGACCTCGCACTAGGGCCTTTTCCTATTATAATATCTAAATTATAGTCTTCTAAAGCAGGATAAAGTATTTCTTCTACACTTCTATTTAATCTATGTATTTCATCTATAAACAAAACATCATTTGGTGAAAGATTTGTTAAAAGTGCTGCCAAATCACCTGGTTTTTCTATCGCAGGTCCTGATGTTATTCTTATATTTGTATTCATTTCATTTGATATAATACTTGCAAGAGTAGTCTTTCCTAGTCCAGGAGGTCCATATAGCAAAATATGATCTAATGGCTCATTTCTTTTTTTTGCAGCCTCTATATATATTTTCATGTTTTCTTTTACCTTTGTTTGTCCAATGTATTCATCTAATGTTTTAGGTCTTAAAGATACCTCTGCTCTTTCTTCTATTTCATCTTGCAAATTTGGAATTAATAAATTTTCATCCATATTCATGTCTCCTCTTAAAATTACTTCTAAATTATATATTTAAACTATAAAAAAAGCAATAGTAAAAGAACTTGTATTTCTCTTTTATCTATTGCTTTGCTTGCATCTAAACTACATAAAATAGTATACAGAAAAAGTGTAATAAACTTCCTAAGACTATAAACAAATGGAATATGGAGTGCATATATTTATGTTTTCTTCCAAGTCCATATAATACAGCACCAATTGTGTATGCTATTCCTCCTGCTACTAACAATATCAGTCCATTTTTTCCAAGAACAACCGGTAGTAAATCTGCTCTAAATATTACTACCCATCCCATTGCTAAATAGCAAATCATAGAAAATTTTTTATATTTTTCTAAATCAATAGCATTCAAAACTATTCCTAGTATTGCAGCAGCCCAAACTACACCAAACATCGTCCATCCTAATACTGGGTTATATTCTCTAAAAGCACATAATGCTATTGGTGTATATGAACCTGCAATTAATAAAAATATTGTGCAGTGGTCCAAAACTTGTAATACTTTTTTTCCCGTACTTTTTCTTGGCGATAGCCCATGATAGACACTAGACATTGTATATAAAATTATCATTGTAGTACCATATATACTACTGCTAACAATTCCATATGTATTTCTGTGTGAAGCTGCCATTACAATACACAAAACGGTTGTAACAATTCCTAGTACTGCTCCCACTATATGAGAAGTCATATTAAATATTTCTTCACCTTTTGTATAAGTTGGTAATACTCTATCTTTTATTTTTGTTCTTTTCATATAAAGTCTCCTCTATTTTTTCCTTCTTAATATCCATCCTTCTTTTACATCAGTTGGTATTTTTAATATAACCTTTTGTCCTTCTTTTCCTGGATTTACATGTGTTATAGGCTCTTTGGTTTCTATATCCCACATTTCTTCTATTACAAACTTTTTAGGTTCTAATTTGTTTGGAATTAGTAATTCCATAGAATCACCTACTTGTAATCTATTACGAATTTCTATTATATCTTTTCCTTCTTCATCTTTTTCTAAAACTTTTCCCCCAAACTCAAAATCCGGATTATATTGTTTACCTTCATATTCTTGAAAGTCTCTATTGTTTTTGTCATTAAAATAAAATGTTGTTAACCCTCTTGTTTTGGTTTTTTCTAATTCTTTCAAATATTTTGTGTAATCATATTCTTCTGGATTTTTTATATAATCATCTATTGCATTTCTATATGCGCTAATTACTGTTGCCAAATAATACTCAGTTTTTAGTCTTCCCTCTATTTTTAAACTATCTATTCCCATATCAACAATTTCTGGTATTTCTTTTATTAAACATAAATCTTTTGAAGAAAGTATATATGTTCCATTTTGGTCTTGCTCTACTGGCATAAGATTTCCCGGATTATTTTTTTCTTCTATATACATATTATATGCCCATCTGCAACTTTGTGCACAATCTCCTAAATTTCCACATCTAGAAGCTAAAAAGTCACTTAAATTGCATCTTCCAGAATAGCTGTAGCAAATAGCTCCATGAACAAATATCTCTATTTCTAAATCTGTGTTATTTTTTATTTCTTTTATTTCTTCTTTATTTAGCTCTCTTGCAAGTATAACTCTTTCTGCTCCGTTTTTCCTCCAAAAGTTGCTTGTATGGTAACTTGTAACATTTGCTTGTGTACTTATATGTATAGGTATTTCTGGCGCTAATGTTCTTGCCATTTCTACTATTCCGCCATCAGAAATAATTAGTGCATCTACTTTTGCTTTTTTCAATATATTTATTTGATTTTCTATTTCTTCGTACATATTGTCTCTTGCATATATATTTAATGCTGCATAAACTTTTTTGTTTATACTATGCGCATATTCAATTGTTTTTATTAGCTCATCATCATCTACTGTTACTCTTGAACGTAGTGATAAGTTAGATGTTCCCATATATACAGCATCTGCTCCATATTTAAAAGCTGTCTTTGCCTTTTCAAGTGACCCTGCTGGAGCTAGTAATTCTGGCTTTTGCATCAATTTCACCTTCCTTCGTCATTCTTTGGCACTTTTGATTCTAAAACATCTTCTTTTAATGGTTCGTCTCTTTCTAGAGTATTGCTCGTCATTGCTATTTTCAAAGTTTGCCAACTTTCTTCTTTGTTAATATCATCATATTCATATTCTGGAATGTATTTTCTAAAAAATGGAAACTGTTCTGCTGTTAGTCTATCATATGTTGAAAATAGTTCTTTATCTTCCATTTCATTATTTTCTCTTCTTTTAATTATATCATCTTTTAAAAATGGCCAGTTTTCCAAAAGAGTTTTATAAAAATCCTGAAGTTTTATTCCTTTCTCTGTTCCCTCAAATTTCCAAGGAGAATTTACACCTCTTATTAATTTTCCTTCTATAAGTTTATTTCTTATCTTTCTTTCATCTGTCTCTTTATATTTTGAATGTGAAGAAGTTCCCCTTATTGCATTTTCTGCAACCTCTGCCGTTTTAAATTGAAATTCTATAATTGGTAAATCTATATTGGTTTCTACTGTTAAGATATATTTTAACATTTTTTCAAGAACGGATGTAATTCCATCTAACCTTTGGGAATCCTCAATTTGTTTTCTCAAGTATGGAAATATATCTACATCTTTTACATCTCTCTCTTGGTCAAATTCCTTACTAATTTTCGAACGTTTGTATTCTTGAGTTTTAGAACTTGCTATAATTTTTTTTATTTTTTCTTGTAGATTTTCCAACTTCTTTTCATTTATTTTTAAATCTCCCATGCAGTGATATGCTGTATATCCTGTCTGTTCTTTTCTATGTTTCTTTTCTTTCTTTATTTCAAAAGCTAAGCGGTTAAATAGCATCAAGAATTCTTTTCCTTCTTCTGTTGGTGCTATCAATTCCATTCCAAAAATATCGTCTAGAATTTTTTTATCTGTATTAAGTCTTGAACTCGAAAAATCTTTGATTCTCGCTTTTAGCTTAACATCTCCGATTATTTCATTTCTCTTTGCTATTTTTAAACACTCATTATAGTTTTCTACAATTACAAAAAATCCTTCTCCTAAATCTGATAGAATACTCTTATAACCTTCTGCAAGTTCTCCTATTGTTGGTTTCATTTTTTCAGATTCTTCAATAAATCTTCTAATTTCATCATCATCATTATTGTTTGTTTTTAATGAGCTAATAAACTCTTCTCTTTTTTTACTTCCTTCCATTTTAACACTCAGATTAACACTTTACTTATTGCCAATCCATCCCCCACTTCTAAAATTTTTGTTTCTAAACTCTTATCTTCTGTTGCTTCTTTTATATATTCTCTTAAGTGAGTTACAGCTGTTCTTTGTTTATGTTTATTATAGTCACTCATTACATATCCTTTGTACAAAATATTATCTGCTAATATTATAGTGTTTTTATGTGAAAGTCTTATTGCTTCTTTTAGGAAGATTGGATATTTTCCTTTTGCTGCGTCAATAAATATTATATCATATTTTTCTTTAAATGTTGGTAGTATTTCTACTGCATTTCCAATAAATACATTTATTGTATTTGTTAAATTCATTTCTTTTATATTTCTAATTGCTTCATTTGCTCTTTCTTCGTCTAGTTCTATTGTATCTATTAATATAGACGAGGAATCCTCGTCTATACAATTTTCTAATAATATTGTTGCAAAACAAATAGAAGAATAGCCTGTTGCTGTTCCTATTTCTAAAATTCTAGCAGGCTTTTCTTTTATCAGTATTTCTTTTATCACTTCTAATGTATCATCCATTATGATTGGAATATGCTCTTCTAAAGATTTTTTCTTTATACTTTCTATACTCAATTATCTTTCTTCTCCTTCTGTTTCTTTTTCTTCTTCTTTTTCTTTATTTGTATCTCTAAAATATTTGTTTAATAAAATGTTTCTAATCGTTCTTTTTACTGCATCATTTTTTAACTCTTGATACATTTTTTCTAATCCTTTACTGTTTAATACTTTATCTATAGCTAAATATGGTGAAATTCCTTTTTCAATTTCCTTATCTACAAAGTTCTTTACTGGATTATAACATATAACACTTTCTAACCTTTTCCTCAAAGGCTCTTTGGTCAGAGTATTTATTAAGTGCCCAATCAACACTTCTTAATTTACGTAGATCATTAGTTGGCATAGTACATTCCTCCAATTAATTATTTTCTTGCAGCTCTTTCTCTATCTTTGTTGTTTAATATTTTCTTTCTTAATCTTATACTCTTTGGTGTTACTTCTACTAGTTCATCATCTTGTATAAATTCTATTGCTTTTTCTAAGCTCATTTGTATTGGTGGTACTAATCTTAATGCATCATCAGATCCAGAAGCTCTTGTATTTGTTAAGTGTTTTTCTTTACATACATTAACTGCCAAATCTTCTCCTCTTGAATTTAATCCAACTATCATTCCTTCATATACTTCTGTACCAGGCCCTATAAATAAATCTCCTTTATCTTGTGCATTATATAGTCCGTAAGTTATAGCTTTTCCAGCTTCAAATGCAACTATAGTTCCTCTTGTTCTTGCTACAACATCTCCTTTATATGGCTCATAACATTCAAATATATGATTCATTGTTCCTTCGCCTTTTGTATCTGTTAAAAATTCTGTTCTATAACCAATTAATCCTCTTGCAGGTATTTTAAATTCTATTTTTGTATGTCCATCTTCAGCAGGTTCCATATTTACCATTTCTGCTTTTCTTCTTCCTAGTTTTTCTATAACATTTCCTATGCAGTCATCCGGAACATTTACTACAAGTCTTTCTATTGGTTCACATTTTTCTCCATTTATTTCTTTAAATATAACTTTTGGACGAGATACTAATAATTCAAAGCCTTCTCTTCTCATTGTTTCTATTAATACAGATAAATGTAATTCTCCACGTCCGGCAACTTCAAATGAGTCTGGTGAAGCTGTTTCTTTTACTCTTAAAGATACATTTCTTTCTAGTTCTTTAAATAATCTATCTCTTATATGTCTTGATGTTACAAATTCTCCCTCTCTACCTGCAAATGGTCCATTATTAACAGAGAATGTCATTGTAACTGTTGGCTCGTCTATATCTACAAAGTCTATTTTTTCTGGGTTGTTTATATCGCAAATTGTTTCTCCTATATTTATATCTGTTATACCAGAAATTTCTACTATATCTCCAGCTTTTGCTTCTGGAACTTCAACTTTCTTTAATCCCATATAAGTAGAAACTTTAACTACTTTTGCGTTTTCGTTTTTATCTTTTTTGCATACTACTACTGGCATTCCTTCTTTTATAATGCCACGTTCAACTCTTCCTACTGCAATTCTTCCAACATAATCATCATAATCTATATTTGATACTAGCATTTGCATTGGTCCATTTTCATCACATTTTGGTGGTTCTATTGTATTTACTATTGTTTCAAATACACATTTCATATTGTCTGATTCATCATCTAAATTCATTTTAGCATACCCATCTCTTGCAGAAGCATATATTACAGGGAAATCTAATTGCTCATCATTTGCTCCCAATTCAATAAATAGTTCTAGAACTTCGTCTACTACTTTTAAAGGTCTTGCTCCTGGTCTATCTATTTTGTTTATTACAACAATTGGTTTTAAGTTTAAAGCTAGTGACTTTTTCAAAACTTCTCTTGTTTGTGGCATTGCTCCTTCAAATGCATCTACTAATAAAAGTACTCCATCTACCATTTTAAGAACACGTTCAACTTCTCCTCCAAAGTCAGCATGTCCAGGTGTATCTACTATATTTATTTTTATATCGTTATACATAACAGATGTATTTTTAGCGAGTATTGTAATTCCTCTTTCTTTTTCTAGGTCATTTGAATCCATTACTCTTTCTTGTACTTGTTCGTTTGCTCTAAAAGTGCCACTTTGTCTTAAAAGTGCATCTACTAATGTAGTTTTTCCATGGTCTACGTGTGCAATTATTGCTACATTTCTAATTTTATCATTACTCATTATAATTCCCCTTCTCTCATTATTTTACAACTAACAATTTATTATACATTATTTTTTAGCTAAAAGTCAATACATGTAAGGTGGTTCTAGTGAAAAATTTGATTTTTTTGTAGAAATATGATAAAATAATATTGCTATAAGCATTATTTGAGGGGGTTAAACTTTTAAATTTAAATATGCAGAAAGGAAATAATAACATGAAAAAGAAAAAGTTTATCCGAATTCTCTTTAGTTTGATTATGATTGGTACAATCATAGCACTCTCAGTGCTTCTTGGTCAGACTAAGAATAAGTTAAAAGTAGCTAAAAGTGAAATTGCCTCATTGTCCTTTGTTGAAGGTGAAGAAGTAGTTGAAAGTTCCTCTGAGGGGATCGTAACAGGTTCTCTCAAATCTTGGGTGTTTTATACTGATGATTCATTTATCAATGCACCCAAAATGGGAAAATCCATTAGCTTAATCTTTTGTGAGCTCCACAAGGCTGATTTAATAACAGCTTTCTCGAATGATCTTTTTAAAGTAAAATACTCAAAAAAAGTGATCGTTAAATCTGGAACCACAAGTGAGCAAACTTATTACATGGTAGGTGGATATTATATTGCCCCTGCTCCTGTAGAAAAAAGCTAACATCATTCTCCCCCTCAAACGGCCCCTGTTACGCAAGTAACACTAAGGGGCCAATCCTTTTTTCTATACAACAAAAAAGATATCCTCTTTCGAGGATACCTTTTTTGTTCAGTTAGCTAAGAAGCTCATCAATGCTTTTAAGCAGTCCTGCGTAGTACATCTTCTGCAAGTAAGCAAATGAAAGATATGCTACTGCCTCATACTGGAATTTCAATCCGCCACCAGTAAAACCAATGTCTTCCAGCGTAAGATTCTTGTTTCCTGCATCTGCTCTGTACTGCTCCCACAAGTTTATGCGTTCTACCATTTCCTTGTTGCTAAGCATGTCAGCATAAGAATAACTGCGCGGCAAACCTTCGTCATCAAACCACGTATAAACTCTGTCTTCCGGTCTTACCTCCGGTTTCCAATTCAGAAGCTCTGCTGCCTCTGGAAACTCTTCAACCAAGTAATACCACTTAGCAAAGGCTTCTTTTGCAAGAGCGAGCCAGTCTACCTGTTCATCACTTTTGCCATTCAAAAAGCTCTTGACGAAGTTTGAAAAATCCCGAAGGGCCTTTTTCATCGCTTCGTTGCGCTCTGCTTCTGCTGCTGCCATTTTTGCTTTCTTACTGAATTTTCCGAACATATTTATTCCTCCTAAAAATTTTTTTGTGTCTCTGTCTACCCTAAGATGCAACCTCTGACACTAAGAGGAAGCATTTAATAAAGCTCATTGGCTTTACTAATGTAATTATACTACGTTATGTAAATTTTTGCAAATTTAGCTAGTTTTATATTCTCTCATCCCTTAATTTTACTATTGTTTTCATTAATTCTTCTGTTAGTTTATCCATTACCTCTTTGTTATTTACTTCATCTTTATATTTGCTATAGTAAATTGGTTTACCTATATTTACTTTTACTTTTCTGAATGGTTTAAAGTTGCCCTGTACTCCTACTGGTACAATTGGAACATTTGCTCTTATAGCAAGTTTTATTGCTCCATCCTTTGGTTTTACACCTTTTGCCATACCATTTCTAGTTCCTTCTGGGAATATCATTAATAATTCATTGTTTTTTAATATTTTTAAGGAAACTTTTATACTTTCCATAGATTTGTTGTTTGCTTTTACTGGATATATTCCATACAAATCTGCTAAGAATTTAAAAAACTTATTTCTAAAAAGTTCTTCTTTTGCAAGTGTTTTTATATGTCTTTTGTTCATTGAAATTATTAGTGTAGAGTCTAATGCATGGACATGGTTTGGACATACTATTGCAGCTGTATCCTTTGGCATGTTTTCTCTTCCTACTACTTTTGGCCTATATACAAGTATCATTAAGCCCTTATATATTTTTTTTATTAAAAGTCCTAAAAATTTTTTCATTGTGTTCTCCTTATTAGATAAATTACAATCTGCTGTTTTTGTTTTTAATTATTTCTATAATTTTTTCTACCACTTCTTCTATTGTTAGTTTTGTTGTGTCTATTACTATACTATCTTTTGCTTTTTTTAATGCTCCTATTTCTTTTGCTTTGTCATTTTCATCTCTTTTTCTTATATTTTCTATTACTTCTTCATAAGACATGTTTATATTTTTTCCTTGGTTTTCTTTATATCTTCTTTTTGCTCTTTCTTCTATTGAAGCATCTAAATATATTTTTACGTCAGCATTTGGAAATACATAAGTACAGATATCTCTTCCTTCCATAATTACATCTTTTCCTTCTGCTAGCTTTCTTTGTAGATTTACCATTTCAAACCTCACTTCTTTTATAGAAGATATTTGAGATACTATTTTTGTTACTTCTTTAGAACGAATTTCTTTTGTAACTTCTTTTCCATTTAAAAATATCTTATCTCCTTCTGGTAATGGTTTTATATCAATTGTTATTGTTTTCGCTATTTCTATTATCTTTTCTTTGTCTTCCAATGTAACTCCTTGATTTATGCTCTCTAAAGCTACGCACCTGTATGTGCTTCCTGTATCTATATTAATTAGTCCTAATTTATTTGCTACTTGCTTTGTTACTGTTCCTTTTCCACTTCCTGCTGGTCCATCTATTCCTACTATAAAACTCATTTTATCATTCTCCCTTTATTTCTTCTGATACATGTATTCCTTTTGCTATTATATCAACATTTTCTACATTCATTGCCGTCAAATTTTCTATTTCTTTTTTACATTTTTTCTTGAATTCTTTTAATGTATTTACTATATTGAATCCATATTCTACTACTACCTCTATATATATAGATACCCCTTCATTCTCGCCTATTTTGTCTATTCTAACTCTACTTGCTTTGTATAATCCTTCTGTTTTCATAACTAAATATTCTATTATTTGTCTAAATACAGTATCTGATATTACAAATTTACCTAAATAACTAAATGTTGGCCTAATTATTGATTTCTCTGATATGTATGGTTTTGCATCTTTTCCTTTTGATTTAAATATTTGAAGTGGATCTAATATAAAACCAGAAAAATCCTTTTTTATTTCAAATGTAGGTACTGGAATTACATGTTTTCCTTGTGTTTGCCTAATTCTTTTAGCTTCCTGCATTTCTTCTTCTGTTGCTACATCTGATATATATATTGTTTCTGTAAGTTCTGGTAACCCTAAATTTTCTCTTATTTTTTTTATCATATTATCAGAAGTTCCTAAAATTAATATGCTCTCTGGTCTATATTTTCTAAAAGCTTTTTTTATTTCATCTGCTTCATCTTGATTATTAAATAATGCTTTTTTTACTGTTTCTATTTTTGTTGCAGCCTTTTTAGCAGAAACTCCTGCAATAACCTCATTTTCTTTTATTAAAAGCCCATCATCTATAATGTAGCTTATTCCTCTTTCATTCGCTACCATCTGTGCTCTGTAACTTTTACCAGTTCCAGAAGGTCCTACAAATGCATACGTTTTTATTTTACTTTCAATTAATTTATCTATTATCATAAAATTCACTCCATAATTTGAATTATATCATTTTAGATTTGTTTTGTCACTATTTAGTTGAACAAATTGGAATTTGTTTAGTTCCGGATGAATTCAGGACAGTCCCCAAAATCCCCAGGTTTGGTGATTTTAAGGGACAGTCCCTAGAATTCCCCCTCACACAAATTATCTGTATAAAACAAAAAAGAGGAGCTTGTGCTCCTCTTTTTCATTTTAATTGTTAGACAATTCATTTACTTTTACGCTTCTTGTGTGTTCAATTTTTGTCCATGTTGTGTCTGGTTTAATTAATGCTTTTATATTTATTAATATCCAAGAACCTAAGAATAATGGATAGCATAATATTCCTTTTAGCATTGGCTTAATTGGTCTTTTATCTAGCCACATTATTAGTATCGCTGTAAGTGGTGGTAAAAGGAATGTTGCTCCTATATATCTTGCATAATTCCATATTAATGCTGCTGTTGTCATTCCATTTCCAGCATATATTGCAAAGTTTACTACTAATAGCCCTAATGTTATTATAAGCATTGGCATTCCCATTAAATATAGGAATCCGTCAAAATTCATTAATGTTTTATGCTCTTTAACACCTTTTGCTAAATCTTTTAAATAATATTTAACACATTGAATATGTCCTACTGACCATCTCATTCTTTGTGTCCATGATTGTTTGTATTCTAATGGTTGTTCATCATATACTATTGCATCTGTTGCCCAACCTAATTTTCTGCCTTCTGCTATGTTTATTAAAGAAAACTCTATATCCTCTGTTAATGTTTTTGTATTCCATCCTTTTTCTTTAATTAAATCATATTTTACCATAAATCCTGTACCATTTAATAGTGGTGATAGTCCTAGGTTATATCTTGCTAAATGATAAAATCTGTGCATTGTCCAATAAAATAATGCATATCCTGCTGATACCCAAGAATCTGTTGGATTCTTTATATCTCTATATCCTTGAACCACTTCTTCACCTTGGCAAAGTTTTTTGTTCATAGCTGTAAAGAAATCTGGCATTACAACGTTATCTGCATCGAATACGCACATAGCATCATAATCTGCCCCTTGCTCATTCATTTTATTTAAAAACCATTGCATTGCATAGCCTTTTGTTTTCTTTTCGCTGTCAAATCTTTCATAAACTATTGCTCCTGCATCTCTTGCAATTTGAGCTGTATTGTCTGTACAGTTATCTGCTATAACATATATATCCAAAAGTTCTTTTGGATAATTTTGATTTTTTAAACTTTCTATCAAATTTCCTACTACTGCTGCTTCGTTGTGTGCTGGAACTAAAGCCATGAATTTATGATTTTTATTAACTAATAATGGTTTATCTTTTAATTTTACTAATGAACATGCACTAATTACTATATTATATAGCCAAAATATTGTTATAATCCAAACTAATGCTTGTTGCAATATATATAAATATTCCATTTTTACCCTCTCTTTATTTTTATAGTTTTAAAAGATGGCCTAATTTTGATATCAAAGTTATACTCTGTACTATCATAATATTATTATGCCACCTTTTATATTATACTATTATTATAAAATTTTTGCAAGTTTTTAATAAAATCTTAATAAATTATTCTTCTGTTGATTCTTCCTCTATTCCTAATCCTTTTTTTGTTAAGCTAATTTTTCCTTGGTTGTCTATATCTAATACTTTTACTAAGAATTTGTCTCCTTCTTTTAGTACATCTTCTACTTTTTCTATTCTTTTTTCTGATATTTTAGAAATGTGAAGCAATCCTTCTTTTCCTCCACCTAGGTCCATAAATGCTCCAAATGGCATTATTTTTGTAACTGTTCCTTCATAAATTTCTCCAACTTCTATTTCTCTTACTATATCTTCAATCATTTTTTGTGCTTGTTTTGCTTTTTCTGAATCTTGTGTATAAATAAATACTTTTCCGTCTTCTTCTATGTCTATTTTTACACCTGTCTCATCAATTATTTTATTAATTGTTTCTCCACCTTTTCCAATTACATCTTTTATTTTGTCTGTTTTTATTGTCATAGTTGTAATTTTTGGTGCGTATTTTGATAATTCTTTTCTAGGTTCAGCTATTTGTGGTGCCATTATTTCATCCAATATATATTGCCTTGCTTTTTTTGTTCTTGCAAAAGCTTCTTCTATTATTTTGTATGTTAATCCATCAACTTTTATATCAACTTGAATTGCTGTTATTCCGTTTTTTGTTCCTCCAACTTTAAAGTCCATGTCTCCAAAGAAATCTTCTAATCCTTGGATATCTGTAAGCATTACATAATCATCTGGATCTTCTGGATTTGATACAAGTCCTGTTGAAATTCCTGCTACTGGGTTTTTAATTGGAACTCCTGCATCCATTAATGCAAGTGTGCTTCCGCAAATACTTGCTTGTGATGTAGAACCATTTGAAGATAATACTTCTGATACAACTCTTATTGTGTATGGGAATTCTTCTTCTGATGGTATTACTGGAACTAATGCTCTTTCTGCTAAAGCTCCATGTCCTATTTCTCTTCTACCAGGTCCACGTGAAGGTCTAGCTTCTCCAACACTGTATGAAGGGAAATTATATTGATGAATGTATCTTTTTGTTTCTTCTTCATCTAATCCATCTAATATTTGTTCTTCGTTTTTCATTCCTAATGTTGCTACTGATAATACTTGTGTTTGTCCTCTTGTAAATAGTCCGCTTCCATGTACTCTTGGAAGTAAACCTACTTCGCATGAAAGTGGTCTTATTTCGTCTATTGCTCTTCCGTCTGGTCTTTTATGCTCTTCAAAAATCATTTTTCTTACTGATTTTTTCTCTAATTTATATAAACTATCAGCTATATCTTGTTTTACTTCTTCTGCTCTTTCTTCTCCATATTTTTCTATGAAGTAGTTTGTTACATCTTCTGATAATTTTTCCATGTTCTTATCACGAACTTCTTTTTCTAAAGCTTGTACATCATTATACATTCTTTCTTCGAAGTTTGCTTCTATTTCTTCGTATATATCATGGTCTACTTCAAAAGATTTGTATTCCATTTTAGGTTTTCCAATATCTGCTTTTATGTCTGAAATAAATTTACATACTTTTTTAATTTCTTCATGTCCTGTTTTTATTGCTTCTAGCATTTTATCATCTGGTAATTCTTTTGCTCCAGCTTCTATCATTGCTATTTTTTCTATTGTTCCTGCAACTGTTAAGTCTAATTCTGTTTTTGCTCTTTCTTCTAGTGTTGGGTTTATAACAAATTTACCATCTACATAGCCTACTTTTACTGCTGCTGTTGGTCCTCCAAATGGTATATCTGATATAGAAAGTGCTGCTGATGTTCCTATCATTGCACAAACTTCTGGTGAGTTGTCTGGTTCTACTGATAATACTGTTGCAACTACTACAACGTCATTTCTAAAATCTTTTGGAAATAAAGGTCTTATTGGTCTATCTATTGCTCTAGATACCAATATTGCCTTATCTGCTGCCTTTCCTTCTCTTCTTGTAAATCCTCCTGGGATTTTTCCTACTGCATACATTTTCTCTTCATAGTCAACTGATAATGGAAAAAAGTCTATTCCATCTCTTGGTTCTTTTGATGCTGTAACGTTTACCATTACAACTGTTTCTCCATATCTTACTACTACATCTGCATTTGCTAAGCCTGCAAATTTTCCTGTTTCTATTGTTAGTGGTCTTCCTGCAAGTTCCATTGAATATGTTTTAAACATAATTCTTCCTCCTTTTAATTTGTTTAAATTTATATAAGAAGATAATTTTTCTATGAATGTAACCTCTAAAATATGTTTATTATTTAAACACATTTTACAAGCTACTCTTCATATATAATTATCTTTTCTTATCTTGTTTGATTTTGTTCGAGTCGCCGATGGCGACGACTCCCTACAATGTTTAATTTTAGCAATTAAGGGCGGAAAGTATCCATCCGCCCTTAAAATAAATTATTTTCTTAAATTTAATTGTTTAACTATTTCTCTGTATCTAGGTAAATCTTTTTTTGCTAAATAGTTAAGTAAATTTCTTCTTTTACCTATCATTTTGAAAAGACCTCTTCTTGAATGATTGTCTTTTTTGTGAACTTTTAAATGTTCTGTTAATTCATTAATTCTTTCTGTTAAAAGAGCTACTTGAACTTCTGGTGAACCAGTATCTTTTTCGTCTCTTTTATAAGTATTAATAATTTCTTGTTTTCTTTCCTTTGTCATTGTTTTCCCTCCTATTTTACTTAATGTGCCTTAAACTGAACTTAAAGTCGGATATTCTTTTAGTTAAGTATAAGGTAAATGCTTTTTTACAAGCATATCTATTCTACTATATTTATAAAAGTTTTGCAAGAGTTTTTACAAATTCTTTTTTCACTTTTATATTTAGTCTCCTAATATGTATTCTTCGTTTTGAGTTTTTCTTACTTTTTTATTCTTTATCAAATATGTTTTTAGTGCATCTAGCATTTCTTCTGGATCCATGCCTAATTTTTCGCTAGTTTTTGCTATAGCTTCTTCTCTACTAAATCCATTGTCTATATAAATTTTTAATGCTTCGACACATAATTCTTCTGGCTGTTTCGTTTGTTTTTTCTCTTCATCTAATATTATGTCTTCTACCTGTTTTTGTACATCATTTTCTTCATCATGTTCAGCATATTTTCCTTTTAAGTTAAGAATAGGATCTCCTTTTTTTCCATCTTTGCTTGCTGCATCCTTATAAATAGAAATTGTTCTTTTTACTTTTTTTATTTCACAAATACATCTGATTTTTATACTCATAAATATTTGTCTTTTTATAATTCTTTCAGCCTTTTCAAAATCATCCCCATAATTTTTTTCTATATCTCCACGTTTTTCTAATATGTAAATAACAGTTTGCATAGCAAAATCTTCTACTTTTGTAGTAGTGTGATAATCTTTACATAAAATTTTACTAAATTTATGTGCGTATTTTAAAATTGCTTTTGCATGATTCTCTGCAAATTTTTTTGTACATTTTGTTTTTCCAAGCCATATCTTTCCTTTTTCATCTAAAAGTTCCTTATACTCACACAAATTTTTCCTTCTATTTTTACAGCACAAGTGTGCAATTAGTTCATCAACTTCTACATTGTATTTTTTTGCAACTTCTTCTAGCTCGTCTTTAGAATAGTATCTTGATTCTTTTAACTCATATTTTATTCTTTCTATTTCACTTTGTTTTTTTTGAATTCTAGCTCTATTTCTATTATATTTCATTGTAGTATAATTAGCATACCTTATTCCTAAAACTTTAGCAAACTCTTCTTCTGTTAACTTTTCTTTGTATGGTTCATACATTTCTAAAAACTGATAATAGTTTATTGGTTCTCCAGATATTAAATCTCTATCTATTTTTTCCTTTATTCTCTTAATTTCTTCTGGTTTTCTTTCTTTTAACACCTTTGCTCTTTTATTTTTGGTTTTTATACTGTAGTAACTATTATAAGTTATTCCAATTATTTCTGCAAATTCTATTTCTTTTACTAGTTCTCTATATGGATTATATAATCTTAGAAATTCTTTATAATCTACAGATTGTCCCGCTTCTATTTCTTTTAAAACTTCATCTTGTATACATTTTTTATCTTTTCCTATTATTTTTCCTTTCCCCGCCATAATTTTAGCTCTTGCTGTTTCTAAATTTTTTATTCTTTCATATCCGCCGTAACTCATTCCTAAAATTTGAGCAAATTCTATTTCTGAAATTCTACTTTTATATTCCTCATACAGTTCCAAGAACTCTTTATAATCTATATATTTACTGTATTCTATTTTCTTTTTCATTTCCAATTTAATAACATCTTGTTCAGCTTTTCCTCTATTGCTTAATACTCTGGCTCTTTTTCCTCTTTCATTTCTTATAGATTTGTATCTACGCTCACTAATCTCTAGCATTTCTGCGAAATGAATCTCGCTCATAACTGCTTCATATGGCTGGTATATTTCTAAGAATTTATCATAATCAATAGATTCACTAATTTTTATTAAATTACTTTTTAATAACTCTTCAATTATTTCTTCCATATAGTTTTAGAATCTCCTAACTTTTTAATTTTAACATACTTTACATAATTAATCAATACATCCGTTTTTTCTCCACAAAAGAATAGAAAAAGAAGTACTAAAATATATTTTAGTACTTCTTTTATAACTTGTTATTTTATTCTGTTACTGCTGTGTTAGTAGTTATTTGGTTCTTGTTTGTTTTAGGTTCATTTTTTTCTATTTCTGCCTCTTTTTTCTCATCTTGTTCTACTAATGTTTGTAATTGTTCTATTAACTGTTGAAGTTTTGACATATCTTTTCCTATCATTTCCCAGTTGTTACTTTTATTTGATTCCTCTAGGTTTTTGTTTGCATTTATTATTTGTTTAATAAGCTCATCTTTATTCTCTGCTTCCACTTCTATACTTATTGCTTCTTGTGATAGTAAATTTGTAATGGCCTCTTCTATCTTATTTCCTATTGCAACTTTATTTCCTGATGCAACTACAACTTTCTTTAGTTGTGGAACTTGTGATTTATCATTTAGCATTATTTGATATATAGGTTCAACATATAGAAGTGTATTATTTATTGGAACTATTATAATATTTTTTTGTATTTTTGTTCCAGTTACATTTAATGAGTTTAATTCATTTAATATTTTTTCATCTTGTTCTACTAGTGAGTCTAGTTGAATTGTTCCAAGTATTGAACTTCCTGTTTTAAATTTATATAATGTTAATTTTTTGTTGTTTTGGCTATCGCATGTTGCCACTAAGTATGATGTTATATTTTGTTTTTCTTCTATTGTGTATGGTAGTACTAATCCTAGTTGTGCTGAATTACTATTTGTTAGTTTAACCATTGTGTAATATGGTTCTATATCTGTTCCTGTTGCAGCACTAGTTGTTCTGCTAGTATTTTCTTTTGCTACATCCCATACGTCATCTGCTCTATATAATACTTCTGGTTGAACATTATGATATCTTTCTAATATTTTGGCTTGAATATTGTAAAGATATTTTGGATATACCATATGTTTTGAAATATCTTGTGGTATTTCTTCTCCATCTTTAAATAGTTCAGGATAAATATTGCTATATGCAATTGCTATCGGGTCAGATTTATCTGTTATATAAAAATCTGTTGTTCCATCATAAGCATCTATTATTACTTTTACAGAATTTCTAATATAATTTATTTTTTCTTTAAGTCCTCCATATTCTATAATTGTTTCTTGAGAATATGGATAATCATTTGATGTAGTATATGCATCTAATACCCATACCAGTTTGCCTTCATCTGTTACTACCATATATGGTTCTTCATCATATTTTAAATATGGCATTATTGTTTTCGCTCTTGTTATTATATTTCTTGTTGTTATTATTCTGCTTTCTTTTGTTACATTTCCTGAAAAAGCTATTCCAAGATTTTTTTCCTTTACTCCTAGTATAATTCTATCTAAAAATCCTAGTTTTAATCCTGCTTTTCCTTCATATGTGTTTGTATTACTTGTTGTACTTGTTAGTGGATAATCATATTCTTGTTTATTCTTAGCATTTGTTACTATTGGCTCATTTGTTTGTAAACCAAAGTATATTCTAGGTTGTGTTATTTTTACTTTATTATCTTCTCCTTTAAAATCACTTTGAATATATTCTAAGTTTCCGTTTTCATCCACTGAATTTGCAGAAGAAATAATTGCTCCATATCCGTGTGTATATTCATATGTTTTATTATTATACGTTCTAGTATCATTGCTTACAATTTCTCTTGGGCTAATATATACTAGTTTTTCTTTTCCATCTATATTATATATTTCTGGTTTTGTTGTAGTATAAGAATAGTAACCAGAGTTTGTTTGATATTGTTCTAGATTCTCTAATACATTATCTTCATTTAGTATATTTACATTGTTAATAACTTCTTGGTTTTTATTTACTTCATCTTTTGTTATTGTTCCACTATTTTCTATTTCTATCTCATCTACATTTATACCATATGCACTTTTTGTAAATTCAATATTTTTTTCTATATATTTCTTTTCTTTATCTAGTTCATTGCTGTTTACATAAATTAGGTCAAATCCTAGCATTACTACAAATAAAATTACTAAGTATCCTGGTATTATACAAATCCATGTCATTATTCTTTTAAAGTTTTCTTTTTTGAAATTTATCATTGCCATTATTGCTGCTAAAAGTATTATACAAGCAAAAATTCTATAACCCCATGTTTTTATTGTTGCTTCTATTAATCCAGCTCCATAAAGGTTTGTCCCATCTGATAATGTTAAAAACTTGTTATTTACTATATCTTGTACTTTTACTAGTGTAATTGCTGCAAGTCCAAGCACTACTAATATTACGTTTACTCCTAATTGTTTTATAAATGTATTCTTTTTTAGTGTTGCTCTATCAATACCTTTTTCGAAATATTTGTTAAATACTATTATATAATAAACGGCTATATATATTGAATAAATAGCAAGAAGTGCTATAAAGTAAATTATTATTGTTTCTATAAATGGTTTTTGGAACATATAATAACCAACGTCCATATTAAATATTGGATCATATACTCCAAACCAAGCCGTATTAAATGCAAGCATAACTTTTTCTGTAATAAAATTAGATGAAATTAAGCTTATTATTACACTTAAAATTAAACTTATTGATTTGTTTGGAAGTTTTGGCATTTCTTTTTTATCATCATCAAAGAATTTTTTTAATCCTCTTTTTATAAATCTTGTGGTGATATATGTTGCAATATATAATATTGCAAAGTTTACTAATGCTACTCCAACTTTGTATTTTATATTTTGTTTAAATACTTCTACATATTGCTCTCCAATCTCTAAAGCTTGTAAGTATTCTCCTCTTACCGTTACTGCAATATAGATTGCTAATAATATTAAAAATACTATTACTAATATTACTCTTTTTTTGTTTTTTGTTTTTCCCATGATTTGCCTCCTTAATTTTATATTATTGCATTTACAAATTCTTCGGAATTAAATATTTCCATATCATCTATTTGTTCGCCAACACCTATAAATTTTACTGGTATCTTGTTTTCTGCAACTATTCCTATTACAACTCCGCCTTTTGCTGTTCCATCTAATTTTGTAAGAACTAACCCTGTTATATCTACTGTCTCTTTAAATGCTTTTACTTGTGATATTGCATTTTGTCCTGTTGTTGCATCTAAAACTAACAATACTTCTTTTTTGGCATCAGGTAATTCCTTATCTATTACTTTTTTTATTTTTAATAGCTCGTCCATTAAGTATTTTTTGTTATGAAGTCTTCCTGCTGTATCGCAAATTAAAACATCTGCATTGTCCTTTTTTAGTTCTTGTATTGCTTCGAATACTACAGAAGCAGGGTCTGTTCCTTCATCTCTTTTTACTATTTTAGAACCGCTTCTTTTGGCCCATATTTCCACTTGTTCAACTGCTGCTGCTCTAAATGTATCTGCTGCTGCTATAATTACACTTTTGCCTTCTTTTTTAATTCTATTTGCCATTTTTCCAATTGATGTTGTTTTTCCTACGCCATTTACTCCTACTACTAGAATAACAGTAGGCTTTTTAGATAAGTCAAGTCCGTTTTCTTCTTCGTCTAGAATCTTTTTCATTTCTTCCCTTAATGCATTCTTTACGTCTTCTTCACTTTCTATTTTTTCTTTTTTTATTCTGTTTCTTAATCTTCCTATTATTTCTACAGATGTATCTACACCAATATCTGACATTATAAGTATTTCTTCTAGTTCTTCTAGTAACTCTTCATCTACTTTTCTAAAATTACTAAATACACTGTTTATTTTATCTCCAAATGAATTTCTTGTTTTTCCAAGTCCATTTTTTAATTTATCAAAAAATCCCATAATTTAAGCTCCTCTTCTCCTTTGTTAATTTTCCGCTAAATAGTATATCACACTTTTATAATCTTTGCAAAATTTTAGTTAGGAAGTTTATTATAACATCAAAAGCTATATAGTTCTTACTATATAGCTTTCATGTCCTATTCAATTATTATTCTATTATCTTTTATTTTATTCTTTATTTCTTCTGCTCTGTATGAATGTATTCTATATTCGTTTTTGTTATCAAATTTTATTATTACTGCTTTTGTATATTCCAAGTCAGAATATTCTTCTATGATAAGACTTGCTTTGCATTGTTTTAAAGTCTCAAATGTTGTCATAAATCCTATTCCACTACCGCCTGTTGATTTATGGGTTGTTGTTCTCTTTAATCCAAGCTTTGATAATGTTTCTATTTCAAACTCTATGCCTGTATCATAAAACTTTATTTGATAATTATTGTCTTCTTTATCTAAAACAACTTTAATTTTTCTCTCTTTATTCTCACTACAATTTATTGCAATAATTGCATCTCTTATATGATCTGCAAGCATTGTTTCTAACTTACTTTGTGGAATTTTTGTTTCCAAAATTTCACTAATATCAAAATCTAGATTTAGTTTAAAGTCTATTTTGTCCTTTTCTGATTCTTGCTTCATATATTCTAACAAATTATCTATGCTAAAAATATTTGTTTTTGGAAGTTTAGTTTCTTTTATTACTGATGCTACTTCTTCTTTATATTCTTTTGATAATTTCTTTATTGAAGATAATATATCTCCATACTCCTCTGCAAATTCTTCATTTGCTTGAAGCTTTGTACCTAACTTTGTTACTGCTTTTTCCATTGCTGAAATTCTATGACTGTATTTATGATTTATTTGTAAAACATCTGCTAATTCTGTTTGTAAATTTTTTATTTTCTCATCTTGCTGTTTAATTTGTTCTTGCTGAATTTCTACTGTTCTTTCTTTCATTTTTTCTTTATAGTATTTTGTGATACTTTTCTTGATCCAATCAAACATAGCAACACCTCCCAAAATAATTATCAAAGTACATATATTATTTATTGTTGAGTCTTCCATGTTTCTGCCTATTAAAATAGTAAAGATTATAAGTATTATGCTAATAATTATGCCAATTATCATAAAAAATTTGTTGCTATCCAAGAAAGTAAAACCATCTTTGAATCTTTTAATTTTGAAGAACAAATAAGTAAACAAAAGCTGAATGCTTCCAATTGTTATATATTCTATTATATTATATTCGTTTAAATTTAAATTGAAAATTTTCATAACTACAAAATTAAGTATGCTAGCTAAAAGCATGCTTACTATTGTAACAGCGTTAGCCAATAGTGAAATGACTATTCCCTTCTGCATACTATTCGAACTCATAGAATATATTATGCTAAACATAGAATAATATATTGGATACGCAATTAACGCGCTACCTTTCATTCTTATTATTGTATATAAGAATCCCATAATTAAGCATAGTCCAATCATTAAAATATCATTAATTAATTTCTCTTTGGTTTTAATATTTGCTATTTTCCTTACAGCATAAAAATTAGAAATATTTACAAAAAATATTTTTGTAAAAGGTACATACCATTGTAAACTCATATTTTTTCCTTCTTAATCCATTGTTTTTAATAGAATTTATTATAATAGATAAAATTTATATAATCAATAATATTTTTAATGTTCACATTATGCAACTTTTTTCTTTATTCAAATTTGTAAAGTTATTCTGTATTTGCATACATTTAACTATACACTTTTTTAATTTCAAACTGCATTTTCGTAATAACTTGTCTGACAAATTTTATTATTTAATTTTCTATTTGTTAACATTTTAACTGTAAAAACTCTAATAGAATCTTTGTATTTGTAAGTTTTTTTGAGAACTTTAGCCTTTGCAAATAAAAAAGACTACTAACCTAATAGATTAGTAGTCTTTTTTATTTGAATTAAACTCCAAATATTTTGCTTAAATATCTTACTAATTCATCCCACATAGTTACATCCCCCTTTCTATTAACATATTTTTTGTTTTTGGCTTCTATTTTGTTTCTATAGTTCTATGTTAATAAGAAAGGTCGCATACGCGTATTCACTATTGAATTTAATATGTAACCTTTCTTTACTGTACAATGAAAAATGTTGTGCCTAGGGGCACAGGTAAAAGTCGATTTTCTTGTACAATAAAAAAATACTACTAAACTTTATAATTTTTAGTAGTATTTTGGCTTAGAATATTTGATTAAATTTGAGTTATATTGATTTCTTGATTTTTTCAACATAGTAGTAAATTAATTCTGTTGGAGTTGGAACTCCTGTGTTATAATTTACCGCTGCTGTATAATATTTTTGTAAATCTTCTATTGAAGATTTTCTCCACGCATGTTCAATTGCTGTTTGAATTGAACGTCCTATTGTACTATTTCCTTTCTTATATACTTTTGCTAAATGTAAAAATACATTTTCTTTGTCTTTATCATTTTCTATTATATAAATAATTGCATCATGTATATACTTTCTTCCTATTAGGTGTGAACTAATTCCTATCAAATTTAGCTCTCTGTTAATTCTGTCTGAAAGTTTGTCTCTAAACTCACTTTCAGTTTCTGTGATTATATTTTTGTTTAACTTTTCTGTTCTGTTTATTTTGCAAAGTAATAAAATATTTTCTATTATTAATTCTGGCGAATAGTCATCTTTTAGTTTGTGAAATATTAAATCTGCTCCATTGCTATGTGCATAAGCATATACCGTTTTCGAAGATATATTTGTTGTTATAACTATTACTGGTTTTATATCTAAATCTAGTTCTTTTATTTGCTCTAATACTTGAAGCCCAGAGCCTTTACCATTGTTTAATTCTATATCTAGTATAATTGCATCTGGCACATAAGTTTTTATATCTTTAATTGCCTCTTTTGATGAATTTGCTATTTTTATTAATTTAGCATCATCTCTTGTATCTGCATACTCCTTAATAATTTTACAGTCTTGTATGTCGTCTTCAACCAAAAGTATGTTTATTATTCCGTTTTTGCTCATAATGATACACCTCTTTATATTTCAAGGAAAATATATCACACGTTACTCATTTTTTCTACTTGTTGCTCAAATTTAATTGTCGTTTCGTATTTTTATTACTTCAGCAGTTATATTATATGATATATTTTTTTGTCAGCAACTCAAAAAAAGCTCTAATGCTATGTGTTACAAGTAGTTTGAATTTTTGCAACATTTTTATTTGCTTGTTATTTATTTCTATGTTAAAATAGTTTGTGCAAGGAGGATACTATGAGATTTTTAGTTCAAAGAGTTTCAGAAGCCAATGTTATGGTTGATAACAACATTACTGGTAAAATAGGAAAAGGTTATTTAGTTTTAATTGGAATTACTCACACAGATACTACTGATGATGCTGATTATTTAATTAACAAATTATTAAATTTAAGAGTTTTTTGTGATGAAAATGATAAAATGAATTTAAATATTAATCAAGTTAATGGTGAACTTTTACTTGTTTCACAATTCACTTTATATGCTAATACTTCTCATGGAAACAGGCCTGATTTTCTAGAAGCAGCTAAGCCAGTTTATGCAGAAGAATTGTATGAGTATATTATTAAAGAATGCAAAAATAGAAATATAAATGTACAGACAGGTATTTTTGGTGCTGATATGAAAGTGCATTTATTGAATGATGGACCTGTTACTATAATGCTAGAAAAATAGTTTTAAAGAGAAGAATCCTTTTATAGAATTCTTCTCTTTTTTGATTTGTTTTCTAATCCTCTCTTAGTGTATACTGACTAACATCTGGTTCTACAAATATTTGATCATCTACATTGTCAAATTCATATTCTCTAGTTGCTGTTGTATCATCTATAATTGTTTTTATTACTAATCCAGTTTCTTTTTCTATATAGTATTCTGTATTATTTGTTCCGTATAACAAATATGGGCTTAGATAATTCTTTATAACATAGCAATTTTTTTCTTCAATTTTAGCAGTTTTTATTCTTGCTGGAATACTATATAAAAATGTTTGCCATAAATTATCTGTTTGGAAAACGTCAATAATCTGGGCTCCCACCATTGAACTTGCACTGTTTAGTTTAACTGTTTTAAAATCTTTAGTTTCGGTAAATGTGTCTATTCTTGTTCCACTATCATACATTGATAATTTAGTAATTTCACCGATTATTGTCTTTTCTTTCGATAATTATAAGTTGTTTTTTGTCTTTTGCATAATAGTTTGTAGTTATTGTTTGTTTATTTCCTTCGTTAAATGAAACTATTTTCATATGATAATTATTGCTATTAATATAATTTGATAGTTTTTTTTGCGTGTTAGATATAATTATCATGTTTCTAACTGTATGAATTAAAATTATGATAATTATTGCAAGTAAGATGATTCCCAGTTTTTTAAATATTTTTTTCTTATTCATAAAAAGCACCTCATTTCTTTGGTGTAGCCTAGCTATCATAAGCTCTTTTGCTTTTAGACCTATGGCTTTGCGTCATAAACTTTCGCTTATTTTGCCTTTTTACTAATATACTATAATTATACCATATTTTTCTAGTTAAAGCAAAAAAGACCAGTTAACTGGTCTTTTGCTGCTTACATTTCACATTTCAAACTTTGCTTTTTCTAGCAGAGCTTTCCATTCTTCCTTACACTTTTTAGGATATGAACTTTTATCAGAAAGTGGAAAGTATATTCCTCTAGGTTGAAATCCTGCATCTTTTAGTAACTTAACAGCCTTTTGAGTATGTGGAGTAATAAATATTTCTCCATTCATAACATAGAGTATTGTTACTCCTCTTGCCACATAAAATCCTTCAAGATTATATATATCCGGAATATTAATGGCTTCTTCTTTGTTGAGATGTAGTGGTAAAACAACAACATCTCCATTTTCAACTTTGAGTCTTTTCTCTTCTGGTATCGGGCTATCCTCAATTGTAATTTTGCAAGCCATTTTTTATCCTCCTCAAAATTATTTGTTGCAATTTGTATACTGCGATTGCCAACTTGGATCTGTTTAAAAATGGTTACTCTTTATTTTAGCACATCTTATATATTTTTGTCAAAGCACTGGATATATTTTTATTTTGGAGCTTCTAGGCAGAATCGAACTGCCGACCTACGGGTTACGAATCCGTTGCTCTACCAACTGAGCTATAGAAGCATATACTATATTTTAACATATTTTTGTATAAAAACAATAGGGAAAAAACTTTTTGTTGCTTTACATAATATTGAGTGGTATAATACTATTACATATAGTTAAGCTTTGCTTAACAAAATACTATAAAGGAGGCTCGTTTTAACCCACTTGGATAAGTGACATATTTTATTCTATCAATTTTATTGGAGGAAAAAAATATGTTAAATAGGAATTTTAAACCTGCTTTTGTTGTGGTCTTTGTATTGCTTGTCGTTCTTGTTTTCTTTATACTCTATAACAGCTGGAAAAATGATTTAAAAGAAAACATTAATTTTGAAAGTATCAAGTCTCAGCAAATAAGTCAAGAAGATAATTTAAAAGATAACATTGTAAATGCAAATAATGTTATTTCGTCTATTAAATCAGATACTAAAATTGTTTTATGTACAGTGGATGGAAAATATTATTTGTCACATGACAAAACAAAGAAAAGCAATGCTATATTTGAATGGTTTATGACTTCTCGAATTGATTTGGTTTGTGACTATTCAATATGTTTTGCAATTGACACATCAAGTTTAAATTTTTCTGTTCAGGATGGAACTGTTTGGGTCTACTTTAGTGAAGATGATATATATATCAATTCACTAACCGTTCACAACTCTGTATCTGATGAGATTACAGCTCTATTTGGAAGTAAATACTCCTCTTCTGAAGTTCTCGCTTTGGAACAAATTATAAAAGAAAATATTCAAAGTGATGCTATGATGAAAAGAGAGAATATTATTTTAGCAAAAGCTAATTTAATAGTTTATTTATCAGATTTAGCAGAATCGTTCAATGCAGAAATAGTAATTTGTGAACAATAATTTTAGAGGGTGCACAATAGCTGCACCCTCTTTCTTTTTTCTTTATATTTATTTAAAAATGTCTTCCACCTTTTGGTCTGTCCTCTTTGTTTTGGTCTTCTTCTATTTTTTTGCTGTTTGTTTCTATTTCTTTTTTCCTGTCTTTGTAAATATCTTCTATATTGTTTGGTTCTTCATTTACTGTTATGTTTTCTATTTCTGATACTGCTTTTATTTCATTGTTATTTAAATTATTAAGTTTTCCTATTTTTCCTAATAAATCTTGATATTTTTTATAGTCTACTATTATATAGATTGATAGTCCTATTAATGCAACTATACAGAACATTAAGGCTCCAAAAACTGCTTTTTCTTGATTATTTGCATACCAAGTAGAAACTCCACCAAATATTCCTTTGAACCAATTTGATATTTTTCCTATTATTGTTGGTTCTGCATTTTTGTTAAATTTTATTGTATATGTTTTTGTTTCTTCTTGTTCTGTTGGTTCTGCTCCTTCTTCTTGGGGTTCCATAGTAATTTTATTTTTAACTGTTATTGTTATTACATTCTCGCCCTCTTTTAGTGAATCTGCCCCACTTATTTCTATTGTTGCTCCTTCTATATTAGCTAATGCTTCTATATCTAGACTTTTTACCCAATATTCTAGAGTCTCTATTGAGTATTCATATATATTAGATGTAAACTCTGGTGTTAGTGGTACTTCTACCAGTTCTCCATTTTGATTTGTATATTTTATAATTAGCTTTTCTAATGCAAGTTCTTTTCTTTGTCTTGTAGCTTTTATTACATAATCAGTTTTTGTTGTTCCATCTTCTGCTGTTACTGATATTGTAATTGTATTTTCTCCTTCTTTTAGCTCTTCATATTCTGTTACTGAGACGGTTGCTTTTGGGTCTGTTGGAGTTGCTGTTATATTTAATTTTGTCACTTCATTTGGTACTGTAATTGCATATTCTTTTACATCTTTATTAAATTCTGGTGTAATTGCTCCTTCTGCTATGATCAAACTACTTAATGTGCTATCTGTTGATTTTTTTTCTTCTTTTGTTTCTGTTGGCTTTGTTGAGTTATTAGTATTTGGTTTTCTTGTCGTGTTTCCACCATTTGATGAACCACCGTTTGAATTTCCTCCTGTGTTCTTGTTTGGCTGAACAATACTTACTGTTTTTGATGCTGATTTTTGTTCATCATTTTCAGTTGAGTAATCAGCAATAACCCCAGAAGCAGATATTGTAACACGTCCAGAACTTCCAGCAGTACAGGTAAATGATTTAGATGCATTATCTAAAAAAGTACTTCCCATGCTTCCGCTTCCATTAGAAGCTGTTGCACTAACATAACCAGCCCCACCGCTCACAGAAACTGTTACTGTAAAACTTTCTCCTGGTGATACCGATGATTTTGAAGTACTTATACTCAAACTTGCTGCATTTGATTTGATTGTCATTGCAAACAAAATTCCAATAATTATAGCTAATTCAAATATTATTTTTTTCAATAAATTAGTCTTCATTTTTTAATCTCCTATCTCTATAATGTGATTTTACTAGCTTGCATAATATGATTTTTTACTTTGACGTAATCTGCTGGTGTTATTTTTCCATCTCTGTTTACATCAGCTGCTTTTTCTGTAATAGCATCCATTGTTGTTGTTCCCATTATTTTATTTTTTATTTTAACATAATCTGATGGCGTTATTCTTCCATCTCCACTAGGATCGCCAAGTTTTACTATTGTATATTTCTCTACTCCGTCAATTTTTACTTTTGCCCCTGTTCCAACTAATGTATCTCCTGTTATTTCATTGCCGTTTTTGTCTACAATTACTGCATTACTATATTTTTTCTTTATTGTATTAGCTGTTGTTCCTGGTTCTGATGTAATTATATTGTTTTCGTCTGGTTCTGCTATATTATCATTTTTATTTGAGCCTATTACAACTAAATATGTTTTAGATCCGTCACTTGCTTCTCTTGCCATGTATCCTGTACCTCTTGGAGTTGAAACTTTATCCCAATAATATCCTCCAACTTTTGATGTAGCTCTTTCAGTTATTAATACTTGTGTTCCTTCGCTTATTATTGCAATGCTATTTCCATTTGGTGCATCTTTAAGTTTTAATCCTCCATTTGCATTGATATATGCCAATTCACCTGTTTCATCACCACTTATTGATGGACTTTTACATGCTGTAGATGGCATACCTGTATATAGCGGAATTACAAATGTAAAACTGCTCTCTAATAATCCCGCATCTTTATAATATCCTTTTAATATTGATCCTATACTTTGTGCATCAAATAGATTTTGTGCATATTGATTTACATAGTATGGTTTATATGTAACATTAAATTTTTGATAGTATAGTGTATCTTGTCCTCTCTTAATATATCTTTTTACTAATCCAATTCCACCCATTATTGATTTTTTAGGTGTATCCCATCCTTGCGATTTTGCATAAGCTAGTCCATTTAATATTACTGCTTCTTCACCTTTTCCAGATGCTCCAACATTAAACAAATTGTAGTAACCAACATATTGTCCTTTGTATCCTTGACCTGAGCATAATGCTGAAGCCCCGCTTCCTTGCTCTTGCAAGATTTTTCCTATTATATAAAATGGATTTATATTATATTCTGGATCATTTGCTACTTCGTATATTGCATCTATAATTGATTGATTATTTAAATATGATATTTTACTTGCCATTTGTGCAACCTGGCCTTTTGTTATACTGCTGTCATTTGATAATTGTAAATATTGAAATAAATTTGCATCATTTAAAGAATTTCTTGGATCCATTACATGTTCTATAGCTTGTCTTGAAGCACAATACCATCTTCCTGTATCTTGTTCTTCTCTTCCACATATTGAACATATCCATGCATTTGAATAACTATTTGGTACAACATTTTTTATTGAGTCTGCATGATTTTGATATTCACTATTTATTGTTGCTTCCCAACTTAATCCTGTTTCATATAATTTAAAAGTCCAATTTGGATGTGAAGCTACAAGTGCTTGCACTAGTGTTACATATCCTGGGTATTTTTGTTCAAAATCTGATGGTAAATTGTTTGAATTTTTGGTATATGTATATGTTGCTCCATAAGATATGTTTAGAGTTTGTGGTACAAAACCAGCTGTTATATATATTAAAACAAAAAGAATTAAAACACATAAGATTTTTGTATTCAATTTATGAATTAAATTACGCTTTTGCATTTATCTCTCCTCTTTCGTATATTCTAAAATTTATACATTTAAAGTATATCGTATTAAGAAATTTAAGTCAAGGAATTTAAGGAAAAATAAACTGGTATTTTGTGGCTTTTTGGTATATTTTAGGTACATAAGTTCACGCATATATTATTTGTTTTACATAAAATAAGAGTCATCCTAAAAATAGAATGGCTCTTATTTTAATTAAGTACTAGTTACAGCATCCTCTGTTTCCGCAACCACAGTTTGTGAATAATAATAAGAAGATTATTATAAAGAATAAGATTGAGCAGTCATCTCCTCCACATCCACCAAACATTCCATTGTTACATCCACATCCACAATTTCTTTCATCTGGCATGTTACTTTACCTCCTTGTTTTATGTTATATCGTATAATATGCAGATTAAAGATTTTGTGTTACATTTTAATTTACTCTGTTTCTATTTTTATTTCTATGCTTCCTTTTTCTTCCATGTTGTCCATATTAGTTGCCTTTATTAAGCCTTCTGACAATGTATATAAATTATTATCTATATATATTATCCTTTCTACTTCTTTTGTATAATCATAATCATTATATCCTTCCGTTATTTGCATATGTGCAATTTTCCCTTTCAAATTAAAGCCATTTTCTAAGTCTAATCCATATACTATTGCACCTTGGAATTTTAAGTTTGAATGATAGTTTTCTCCTTCTGATATTGAAATTGGGAATGCTATTATATTTTTTTCTTTTGAAAATAGCAGTGCCTTGTGATTATATAATAGCTCTGAATATGTTCCTCTCTCTCCTATATCCATTGAATACATTTCTTTTGGAGATGTTGGATTTGTTACGTCAAATAAAGCCATTTTCATTCCTATTGTTACAACGTTTCCGTCTTCTTTGGTTTCGGTATTTTCTCCAAATCCTATTATGTGATTTTCATCATATGGATGCAAGTAAGTGCTATATCCTGGTATTTTTAGTTCTCCTAATAATATTGGATTTGTAGGCTCTGATAAGTCTATTACAAATAATGGATCTGTTTGGACAAAAGTAACCATATATGCTTTATTATCTAAAAATCTTACAGAATATATTTTTTCTCCTTTTGCTAAATTTTCTAAACTTCCAATCATTTTTAGGTTTTCATTTAATATATATAAGTTGTTTGTTCTATTTTCTTCTTTTAAATTTGTACTATTAGTTGTTGCTATTCTGAAATTTCCGTCTTTTTCATCCATAGAAAATTGATTTAATACTTCACCTGGGACAGAGCCTGTACTAGTATATTCTAGTTTTGAGTTTTCCAATTTAAATTTATATATATATGTGTTTATATCATAGTTATCATAATATCCATATAATTTTTCATCTTTATATTCATATTTTACTTTTGCAACATATAAGTTGTTTTGGCTTGCATATACTTCTGTTCCTGCTCCTAAGTATGTTTCTATATTTGCAGGTTCATTATTATTAATATTAAATCCTGCAACATTTAAAAATGTATTATCTCCACTTTCTGGAAAATATGAAATATCTGAATATTCTATACATTTTGTTTCTTTAGAGATTGCTGTGTCTAAATATTTTGGTTTATAATCATTTTCGTTCAATTCTTCTTTGTTTTTTTCAAGCAATTCTGAATATATATATTTGTTTGACAACACATATACGTTTTCTCCAACCATTCTCGAAGATAAATAACTACCTTCTATTTGTATTTTTCTCTCCATTACAGGTTTGTTTTTATCCTCTATGTTATATACTTTTATATTTGTGTATTCATCTGAAGGATATATCATATCATCCATAACTGAGTTTTCATTTATTTGGCCATTATACTCGTATTTTTGTTCTACAATTATTAACCTGTTTCCATTAATAAAAATTTCTTTTGGTTCTATTTGTTCTTCTTCATATTTGATTTCTGAAGCTATTTTCATATTGGTTGCCTCTACTGCATTTACAATAACTAGTTTTTTTCCTGTTATATAATAAATGTATTTACCATCTGTTTTTACTATATCTGCTTCCTCTACTCCTTCAACTTGATTGTTTGTTTTTGAATAATCGTTGTTTTCTCTAAGCGTGCTATTTACTGAATCTTCTAGTAAGCTTGCATTCTTTTGAGAGTCTTTATTTTCACTGTTTTGTTTTCTGACTATATTGTATAAATTCTCAAAACTCTCAACTTTAGGTAATCCATTTTCTTCTTTAACTTGCTTTATTGGGTCTGCTGTATTTTTATTATGGTTTATTGGGACTGCTATTGAAATTGCTATTATAAATACTATTGTTGCTAAAGCTAAACTATATATTAGATTTGGTTTCTTCTTTTTCTTTTTGACATCTTTCATTTTTTGTAATGTATTATTTTTTAAGTTTTCATCTGCATTTATTTCGTTAATTGCTTCTATATAATCTTTTTTACTCATTTTCTAGCCCTCCCTCTAAATCCTGCTTTAATTTTTGTCTTGCTCGTGCAAGTCTTGATTTTACTGTATTTTCGTTTACTCTAATAATTTTGCTAATTTGATTTATTTTATAATCTTCATAGTAATATAAATAGATTATTGTTCTATATTTTAGTGGTAATTTTTGAACTGCATAATATATGTCGTGTCTTTCTTTTGTTTCGAATATTATATCTTCTTTTAACTCAGATGTATTTTTTAAAAAGCCTGATTGTAGCAAGTTTTTGCTACAATTTATTGTAACTCTAATAAGCCATGCTTTTTCATGCTCTTCGCTTTCAAATTTTGGCATCTTTTTTGCTAATTTTAAAAAAACTTCTTGATAAATATCTTCACTGTTTTCTTTTGAATTTGTCCTTGTTAAAGCTAATCTATATACCATATTAGAATATTTATTTATAACATTTTCTAAATATTGTTCTTGGTTTGTATATTCCATTTATATCACCTTTATAAATAATACCATATAATTGCAAAAAAAGTTGCATATTTTTTACTTTTTTAGAAAATTTTTCTATTACATGAACAAAGCGACTTTAGTCGCCCTTTGTTCTCGCCGATTTGAGTTTCCGAATGT